>Ga0265780_10001039_pt1 | contig 40637 bp, 42 predicted proteins | sample P1T30metagenome_FD_192432 | JGI IMG/M metagenome (GOLD analysis project Ga0265780, IMG submission 192432) | Plant litter microbial communities from East Loma Ridge, Irvine, California - P1 T30 | ecosystem: Environmental > Terrestrial > Plant litter > Unclassified | place: USA: California...
GCAGCCTTGATGTCGTCTCGAATCATGTGTCGTCCTTTTGCTGGGGCAGGAGGGTAGCGGGTTTATCCGATTGACGCACTGCCCATCCCCCTCTAGCTCCCGGCGCTTAGCGACATCGAAACGAAAACGGAGTGCCCGCCGCAATGGCCGACGCCAATCCCATGACTGTGCCCGACGGAGCTACCGGCGTTTTGGTGCTATCCACCGGCGAATGCGTGTGGGGCAGGGGCTTCGGCGCGGAAGGGGCCGCCGTCGGCGAAGTCTGCTTCCACACCGCGATGACCGGCTATCAGGAAATCATGACCGACCCGAGCTTTGCGGGCCAGATGATCACCTTCACCTTCCCGCATATCGGCAACGTCGGCGCGAATGCCGACGACGTCGAGGCGAACGATCCGCACGCTTTGGGGATGATCGTGCGCGAGGACGTGACCGAGCCGAGCAATTTCCGCAGCACCGAGCGACTCGATGCGTGGATGGCGAAGCACGGGCGAATCGGCCTGTCGGGCGTCGACACGCGCGCTTTGACTCGCCGAATCCGTAACGGCGGCGCGCCCAATGGCGTGATCGCGCATGCGCCCGACGGCGTGTTCGACGTCGCCAAGCTGCTCGAGATGGCGCGCGCCTGGCCGGGGCTCGAAGGCATGGACCTCGCGCTCGGGGTGAGCACCGAGATGCATTATGGCTGGGATGGCGGCGTGTGGAAGCTCGGCGCAGGCTACGACACCTCTTCCCCCCTCCCCTTCAGGGGAGGGGCCGGGGGGTGGGGCCGTGCAGCAAGCGGACGTCTCCATTTCACAGGACAGCCCCACCCCAGACCCCTCCCCTGAAGGGGAGGGGCTTAAGCGGCCGCATGTCGTCGCGATCGATTACGGCTCGAAGCGCAACATCTTCCGCAACCTCGCGCACGCCGGGGCAAATGTCTCGGTCGTTCCCGCCAGCGCGAGCTTCGAAGACATCATGGCGCTCGCCCCCGACGGCATCTTCCTGTCGAACGGCCCGGGCGACCCCGCCGCGACCGGCGAATACGCCGTGCCCGTGATCCGCCAGTTGCTCGACACCGGCAAGCCGCTGTTCGGCATCTGCCTCGGCCATCAGCTCCTCGCGCTCGCGGTCGGCGCGAGCACGACCAAGATGTTCCAGGGCCACCGCGGTGCCAACCACCCGGTCCAGCGCCTCAGCGACGGCGCTGTCGAGATCACCTCGATGAACCACGGCTTCGCGGTCGAGCGCGCCACCCTGCCGCCAACCGCGCGCGAGACGCACGTGTCGCTGTTCGACGGCTCCAACGCCGGCATCGAACTCACCGACCGCCCCGCGTTCAGCGTGCAATACCACCCCGAAGCGAGCCCCGGCCCGCAGGACAGCCTGTATCTGTTCGAGAAATTCGTCTCATCTCTGAAAGCACCGGCATGATGAACCTCCCAGAAGTCCCGCCCGCCCGGCTCGAAGAAGAATGGGCCGTCGACAAGGACGTACTCCTGAGCCTCAAGGAAAGCGGCGACATCGCGCATCTCGTCCGCCCGGTCGACGTCAGCTTCCGTGGCGATGACGCCGCGCTCGACAAGCTCGAGGCGGATGCCGAGCAACTCGGCTTCGAAGTGATCGAGCGCGAAGAGGATGAGGATGGCGAGATGTGCCTCTTCCTTGGCCGCGAACAGGCGGCGGACGAAACTTCGATCCGCGCGCTGACGCGCAAGTGCGTCCAGATCGAAATGGCCTACGGCGTCGAATATGACGGTTGGGGCTGCACGTCCGAGGACGGCACCGACGACGACGCGGACGACACCGAAGAAACCGGACAGACACACTAATGCCAAAACGTACCGACATCTCCTCGATCCTCGTCGTCGGCGCGGGGCCGATCGTCATCGGGCAGGCGTGCGAGTTCGATTATTCGGGCACGCAGGCGATCAAGGCGCTCAAGGAAGATGGCTATCGCATCATCCTGGTGAACTCGAACCCCGCCACGATCATGACCGATCCCGAACTGGCGGACGCGACCTATGTCGAGCCGATCACGCCCGAGATCGTCGCCAAGATCATCGAGAAGGAACGCCCCGACGCGATCCTGCCGACGATGGGTGGGCAGACCGCGCTCAACACCGCGCTCGCCTTGTTCAACGACGGCACGCTCGAAAAGTACGGCGTCGAGATGATCGGCGCGGATGCCGAGGCGATCGACAAGGCCGAGGACCGGATGAAGTTCCGCGACGCGATGACCAAGATCGGTCTCGAAAGCGCCCGCTCCGGCATCGCACACAGCCTCACCGAAGCGTTCGAAGTGCTTGAACGGACAGGACTTCCGTCGATCATCCGGCCGAGCTTCACGATGGGCGGCACCGGCGGCGGGATCGCGTACAATCGCGAGGAATTTGAGACGATCGTGCGCTCGGGGCTCGATGCTTCGCCGACGACCGAAGTGCTGATCGAGGAATCGCTGATCGGCTGGAAGGAATATGAGATGGAAGTCGTGCGCGACCGCGCCGACAACGCCATCATCATCTGCTCGATCGAGAATATCGATCCGATGGGCGTCCATACGGGCGATTCGATCACCGTCGCGCCAGCGCTGACGCTGACCGACAAGGAATATCAGATCATGCGCAACGCGAGCATCGCTTGCTTGCGCGAAATCGGTGTCGAGACGGGCGGGTCGAACGTGCAGTTCGCGGTCAACCCCAAGGACGGCCGCCTGATCGTGATCGAGATGAACCCGCGCGTGTCGCGGTCGTCCGCACTCGCGTCCAAGGCGACCGGCTTCCCGATCGCCAAGGTCGCCGCCAAGCTGGCGGTCGGCTATACGCTCGACGAGATCATGAACGACATCACCGGCGCGACGCCGGCGTCGTTCGAGCCGACGATCGATTACGTCGTCACCAAGATCCCGCGCTTCGCGTTCGAGAAGTTCAAGGGCGCCGAAGCTGTGCTGTCGACCGCGATGAAGTCGGTCGGCGAAGTGATGGCGATCGGCCGCAACATCCACGAGAGCCTGCAGAAGGCGCTCCGCGGGCTCGAGACCGGGCTGTCGGGGTTCAACATGATCGACCGCCTCGAAGGCGCGCCGCGCGCCGAGATCGAGGCCGCGCTCGCGATCGCGACGCCCGACCGGTTGCTCGTCGCCGCCCAGGCGCTGCGCGAAGGCTTCACCGTCGCCGAAGTGCATGCGCTGGCGAAGTTCGACCCGTGGTTCATCGAACGCATCGCCGAGATCGTCGCAGCCGAGAACGAGATCTGCGCCAACGGCCTGCCGATCGACGCGGCCGGCATGCGGCGTTTGAAGTCGATGGGATTCAGTGACAAACGTCTCGCCTATCTCGCTCTGAAATCAGCGAATTTGCGCGGCAATGCACGCGGTATCGCGCGTGGGTCGGGGCTGGTCCACGATGCGATCGTCGCGATGACCGGCGGCGTGACCGAGGCCGAAGTCCGCGCGCTGCGCCACCGTCTCGGCGTGCGTCCGGTGTTCAAGCGGATCGACACGTGCGCGGCGGAATTCAACGCCAAGACGCCGTACATGTACTCGACCTACGAAGCCCCGAGCTTCGGTGAGCCCGAGTGCGAGAGTCAGCCGACCGATCGGCGCAAGATCGTCATCCTCGGTGGCGGGCCGAACCGGATCGGGCAGGGGATCGAGTTCGATTATTGCTGCTGCCATGCGTGCTTCGCGCTGGCGGACGCGGGCTATGAGACGATCATGGTCAACTGCAACCCCGAGACGGTGTCGACCGACTATGACACCTCCGACCGCCTGTACTTCGAACCGCTGACCGCAGAGGACGTGCTCGAGATCCTCCATGTCGAGCAGCAGAACGGCACGCTGGTCGGCGTGATCGTCCAGTTCGGCGGGCAGACCCCGCTCAACCTCGCGCAGGCGCTCCAGGACGCGGGGATCCCGATCCTCGGCACCTCGCCCGACGCGATCGATCTGGCAGAGGACCGCGAGCGGTTCGCGGCGCTCATCAACAAGCTCGGCCTGCTCCAGCCCGCCAACGGCATCGCGCGCAGCCGTGACGAGGCGATCGCGGTCGCCGAGCGGATCGGCTACCCCGTGCTGATGCGCCCGAGCTACGTGCTCGGCGGGCGCGCGATGGAGATCGTCGACGGGCCGCTTCAGCTCGACGACTATATCCAGACCGCGGTCCAGGTGTCGGGCGATTCGCCGGTGCTGATCGATCAGTATCTGCGCGATGCGATCGAGGTCGATGTCGACGCCATCTCGGACGGCACCGATGTCGTCGTGGCAGGCGTGCTCCAGCATATCGAGGAAGCGGGGGTCCATTCGGGTGACAGCGCCTGCTCGATCCCGCCGTACAGCCTGACGCCCGCGATCATCGCAGAGATCGAGAAGCAGACCGCCGCCCTTGCCAAGGCATTGTCGGTGGTCGGCCTCATGAACATCCAGTTCGCGGTCAAAGGCGGGCAGGTGTATCTCATCGAGGTCAACCCGCGCGCCAGCCGCACCGTGCCGTTCGTCGCCAAGGCGATCGGCGCGCCGCTCGCCAAGATCGCCGCGCGCGTGATGGCGGGGGAGAAGCTCGCCAATCTGCCGCTGATCGACCGCCACATCGATTATTACGCGGTCAAGGAAGCGGTGTTCCCGTTCAACCGCTTCCCCGGCGTCGATCCGGTGCTGTCGCCCGAGATGAAGAGCACGGGCGAGGTGATGGGGATCGACCCCGACTTCACGCTCGCCTTCGCCAAGTCGCAATTGGGTGCAGGCACGATCCTGCCCAAGGCAGGCGCGGTGTTCGTCAGCGTCAAGGATACCGACAAGCCGGTGATCCTGCCGGGCGTGCGCGCGCTGGCCGAGCATGGCTTCACGATCGTCGCGACCGGCGGCACCGCGGATTATCTCGCGGGGCAGGGCGTGCCGGTCGAGCGCGTCAACAAGGTCGCACAGGGCCGGCCGCATATCGTCGACCGGATCAAGGACGGCGGGATCGCGCTGATCTTCAACACGACGGAAGGGTGGCAGAGCCTCAAGGACTCGCAACCGATCCGTGCGTCCGCGCTGCAATTGAAGATTCCGTACTTCACCACGGCGCCCGCGAGCGTCGAGGCGGCACAGGCAATCGTCGCCCTTTCGACGCGCAGTCTTGAAGTGCGACCGTTACAATCCTATTATTCCTCTTCGCACCATTGATCCCGACATATTGAAACAGTGCGGGCGGGCCCTCCCAGGAGGGTTCGCTTGATAAGGGATTGTTCGAAGACAAAGGGTTTAAGGGATGGCTACCGTCGAAAAGATGCCGATGCTGCAGGAAGGCTATGAAACGCTGAATGCAGACCTGAAACGGCTGAAGGCGGAACGCCCGACGATCGTGGATGCGATCGAAGAGGCGCGCGCGCATGGCGACCTTTCGGAAAACGCCGAATATCACGCCGCAAAGGAGCGTCAGGGCCAGATCGAAGCGTCGATCAGCGATATTGAGGACAAGCTCGCACGCGCGCAAGTCATCGATCCGCTCGAGCTGTCGGGCGACAAGGTCGTGTTCGGCGCGACCGTCACGCTGATGGATGAGGACGACAAGCCCGTCACCTATCAGATCGTTGGCCAGACCGAGGCGAACGCCAAGGGCGGACGCATCTCGTACAACTCGCCGCTTGGGCGTGCGCTGATCGGGCGGAAGCTCGATGACGAGGTCGAAGTGACCGTTCCGTCGGGCGATCGCTACTACGTCGTTTCGAAGATCGAATTCATCTAATAAAAAAGCCCGCCGTGCAGATGCATGGCGGGCTTTTCTACATTCAGGCGGCGGTGCCTGGCTTGAGCAGATCCGGCTCGAGCAGACGGTGCAGGTGCACCACCACGAATTTCATCTCGGCATCGTCGACCGTGCGCTGCGCCGCTGCGCGCCACGCCTTCTCGGCGCTTGCATAATCCGGATAGACACCGACGATTTCGATCGACGCGGTATCGACAAAGTCGACTCCGCGCGGATCACGGACGCGGCCGCCGAAGACTAGGTGAAGCTTGCTCATGATATCAGGTTCCCGAAGACAGCAGGGTCGCGCTCCTCATAGGCACGCGCTGCCGCTTCGGGAACCGTCGATCGCGGATTAATTGGTGGACGTACCCGATTTCGCGTCGCCCTGCGGCTTGGGTTGCGTCGACGTTGCGGACGTGTTGCCCGATGGCGTCGAACCCTGTCCGGACTTGGTCGCATCGGACTTGGCCGCTTCAGACTTCGATGCCTCGGCCTGGGCAGCATTCGCCGTCATCGCGGCGGTGCCCGCTGCGGCCAGCGCGTTGATCACGCCGCCCAGCAACTTTCCAACCTGATCCTTCGCCGCATTGCGCGAAAGACCGAGCCCGTCGAACTCAGACCGGGCGGTGTCCTTCGCGGCATCCACGGCACCCTTCGCCGTGTCCGTCAGGCGACGCCCGACCGGCGCAAGCAGGCGTGCTTCGCCCGACGTGCGCGGCAGCAACGAGCCGGTCAGCATCCCGATCGCGAGACCACCGACGAGCACGCCCAGCGGGCTCTTTTCGATCGCGGCGGCTGCACGCTCGCCAAGATCCTGCGCGGCGTGCGACGTGGTGTCGATCGCCTTGCCGGCACCTTCGCGCACGGCTTCGACAGCCTTGCCAGTGCTGTCGCGCACGGTCTCGACCGCACGTTCGGTGCCATCGCGGGCGGTTTCGAGCGCCTTGCCCGCGCCGTCGCGGGCAGTTTCGAGCGCGTGACGTGCCTTGTCCGACGCAGCGGTGGCACCGGAGTGGAGGGTTTCTGCTACAGTCACTTCATCTTCTCCTGAATTGAATTAGCGTTTCATTCGGTCGGGTTTGCGGCGGAACAGACGGAAGATCGGCCCGCGGGCGAGGAACAGCCCCGTCAGCACGACGCCGATCCCGGCAGCCACCGGGTTCTCACGTGCGCCGACGATCGCTCCCTGAACCGCATCGTTGCCACGGACCTTAAGGTTCGCCGCCAGGTCCGTTGCGATCGCCTGCGGGCTGGCGCGGCGCTGCAAAGCACCGAAGGTTTGGGACAAACGCGCGCGGGCAGCATCGGCTCGCGCTTGTGCGACCGCGACCGAGCTAGTGTCGTCCTGGCTCATGCGGCGTCTCCCGGAACAGCGAACATCGCCTTGAACCGAGCGATGCCCATCATCCCCAGGATAGCGGCCAATACGAGCAGTACGCCCACGACGATTACCGTGGCCCAGATCGGCCCGACGAGCGGCGCAAGGATCATCAACACGCCGACGACCAACCCGATCAGGGCGAGAAGCCCCAGGACCGCGGCCGCCAGAATGAAGACGACCCCGGCCTTCGCCGCGCCGATCTTGGCGAACAGCTTCGCCTTCTGCAGACCGATCTCGGCACGGGCGACCTGCTCGGCGTCCGACACGACTCGCGACAGCAATGTCACGATCCCGTCGTCCGCCGGAGTGGGGCTTGCTTCGTTCACGAAATCCCTCATCGCGGGCTCCGTCACGCTGCGATCAGGCCTTGGTTTCGTTGTCGACCGCGAGACCCGACTGGATCAGGCGAACGAGCACGAACCCGAGCGCGGCAGCGGTACCGATCGCGATCGCCGGGCTCTTCTGCACGAACCCGCGTGCGTCCTCGATCAGATCGTCGAGTTCCTTGGCCTTGAGGCCATCCGAGAAACCCTGGACCTTGTCGGCCGCCGTGCGGGCGTACTGTCCATATTGCGAGCCGAGCTTCTCGTCGACGGTGCCTGCGGCATCGTTGATCATCTGCACGATCTCGTCGAGCGCCGTCCCGGCGCGTTCCTTGCCGTCAGCGGCATAGGTCTTTGCGCGATCGACGACTTCCTTGCCGATCTTGTCGGTGCTGTCCTTGAACATCTGCGCAGCACCGCTGCCGATCTTGCCGGCCTCGTCGCCCACCGACGCGGCTGCGTCCTTGGCGGCGCCGGTTGCGGCGTCGATCTTCTCACTGGTGGTTGCACCGGCGTTTGCGCCAGTCGGCGAATTCGGGGTCGTGGCCATCGTTAATGCCCTCCAATAGTTGCACTTCGACAATAAAGCGGTCCGGGCCGCGCCTAGTTCCATCGATCACGCACGATTTGCCGATACCTGGGTTAGGCGATAGAGGCTGCCGCGACCCCATTCCCAAATCGGTAGAAGGATCGTTCCGTGACCGCAATCATCGACATTCATGCTCGCACGATCATCGACAGCCGCGGCAATCCCACCGTCGAAGTCGATGTCATGCTCGAGGACGGCAGCTTCGGCCGCGCCGCAGTTCCTTCGGGCGCATCCACCGGCGCGCACGAAGCGGTCGAGAAGCGCGACGGCGACAAGAGCCGCTGGGGCGGCAAGGGCGTCGACCAGGCGGTCGAGGCGGTCAATCGCGAGATCGCCGACGCGGTGCTGGGGCTCGAAGCCGAGGACCAGCGCGACGTCGACCACACGATGATCGAGCTCGACGGCACCGACAACAAGAGCCGCTTGGGCGCGAATGCGATCCTCGGCGTGTCGCTCGCGGTGGCCAAGGCATCGGCGGATGCGCGCAGCCTGCCGCTGTACCGCTATGTCGGCGGGGTTGCCGCGCATGTCCTGCCGGTGCCGATGATGAACATCATCAATGGTGGCGAACACGCTGATAACCCAATCGATTTCCAGGAATTCATGATCGTGCCCGTGGGCGCCTCGACGATTTTTGAGGCGGTGCGTTGTGGGTCGGAGATCTTCCACACGCTCAAGAAGGGCCTGCACGACAAGGGGTTGTCGACCTCGGTCGGCGACGAAGGTGGCTTCGCGCCCAACATCGCGTCGAACGACGAGGCGATCGAATTCATCCTGCGCTCGATCGAGACTGCCGGCTACAAGCCCGGTGAGGACGTGATGTTGGCGCTCGATTGCGCGGCGACCGAATTCTACAAGAACGGCAAGTATGAGATTTCGGGTGAGGGCAAGAGCCTGAGCAGCCACGAAATGGCCGAATATCTCGCGGATCTCGCGCGGCGCTACCCGATCTTCTCGATCGAGGACGGGATGGGCGAGGACGATTTCGAGGGCTGGAAGGCGCTCACCGACCTGTGCGGCGACAAGGTCCAACTGGTCGGCGACGATCTGTTCGTGACCAACCCCAAGCGGCTCGGGCAGGGGATCAAGGACGGTCTCGCCAACTCGTTGCTGGTGAAGGTCAACCAGATCGGCACGCTGACCGAGACGCTGGAAGCCGTATCGATGGCGAACCGTGCGGGCTACACCGCAGTGATGTCGCATCGTTCGGGTGAGACCGAGGATTCGACGATCGCGGATCTCGCGGTCGCCACCAACTGCGGTCAGATCAAGACGGGCAGCCTTGCGCGCTCGGACCGGCTCGCGAAGTACAACCAGCTGATCCGCATCGAAGAGGAGCTGGAAGGTGCGGCGCTCTACGCTGGGCGTTCTATCCTGCGGGTGTAAAATTTCCTGAAAATACACCTTGATCCACGAGTCGCGATGCGCGAGAATCGCGACCGTGATCAAGCGCCGCTCCAATGTCCGAATGATGCTCCGCCGCGCCGTCGCGCCGGCGGCGTTGATGATCGTTGGGCTGTTTTTTGGCGGCTATGCGATTTTCGGCCCGAACGGCGCGCTGGCGTATGGCGATGTCGAGCGGCAGCTTGCGGTTAAGCAGCGGCAATTGGCGTCGCTTGACCGCAATCGCAGCGAATTGAAGAACCGGGTCGCCTTGCTCGACCCACGCCATGCCGACCCCGACCTTGCGGAGGAACTCGCGCGCAAGGATCTGGGCGTCGTGCATCAGGACGAAGTGATCGTCCCGCTAAACTGACGCCAACGGTCTTCTAAAAGCCCCTCCCCTTCAGGGGAGGGGTTGGGGTGGGGCCGTGCAGCGCGCCCGCCATCCGGCAAGGGTCTCTGCGAGGCTCCCCCCACCCCCAACCCCTCCCCTGAAGGGGAGGGGCGAAGAAGAGGAGCTTACCGCCCCAAAAACGTCAGCAGATCATTCGTGAACCGGTCGCTGTCGGTAATCGTCAGCCCATGCGGCGCGCCCTCATATTCCACCAGCTGCGCACTCGCGATGCCCTCAGCCGCCCGGCGAGCAGTCGCATCGATCGGCACAGTCTGGTCACTCGTCCCGTGAATAATCAGCGTCGGCACGCGAAACGCCGCAAGATCAGGCCGGAAGTCGGTGTGACCAAACGACTGCGCACACGCCAGAATCGGCTTCAACCCCGCAAGGTTGGTTTGCGACCACGCCCAATCGACCGTCTCGCTGCTGACCGGCGACGAGATGAACCCGACGCCTAGGAACTGCTTCATGAAGGTCTGGAAGAACCCGTAGCGATCCTTTCCGATGCCCTCGGCAATCGCGGCGAGCTTTTCCTCGGGAACGCCGTGCGGATTGTCCTCGGTCTGGAGCATGTAGGGCACCACCGATGCGATCAGCCCGGCAGCGACGACGCCCTTGCCGTCATGCCGGCTCATGTAGCGCGCGACTTCGCCGCCTCCCATCGAGAAGCCCACGATCGTCGCATCCGCGGCACCGGTCTGCTCCAGCACGTCGGCCAGATCGTCGGTCAGCGTGTCATAGTCATAGCCGGTCCACGGCTGGCCCGACCGCCCGAACCCACGACGATCGTAGGCGATCGCGCGGAAACCAGCGTCGGCGAGCGCCATCGCCTGCGCGTCCCAGCTGTCGGCATTGAGCGGCCAGCCATGCACGAGGACGACCGGACGCCCGCTGCCCCAATCCTTGACGTAAAGGTCGGTGCCGTCACGGGTTTTGATATAGGGCATGGGATGATCCTCAGCTTTGATGACGGTGATCAGAACGACGCGTGGCGCGCGGCGTTCCGTGGCAGGGGTGGCGTCGACCGCCGCAAACTGTCAGCTTGCCGCCGCGGACGAATCCGACCGACGACCGATCAAGGAGCTGGAATGCGGAATATTTGGCTGACAGGCATTGCGGCGCTCGCTGTCGCGTCCTGTACCGCGGAGGCTCCGGCCCCCAAATCGACGGCGATCGCGCTGGCCGCGTTGCCGACGACCGACTGGAAGAGCTTCCGCGATACCTTCATCGAAGACTGGTTCAAGATATCGCCAGCCGACGCGGTCTATCAGGGTCGGCATGATTTCGATGGCGGCCTCGGCGACTGGTCCCCCGCCGGGCTGAAGCGACAGGGAGATTTTCTGCGCGATGCGATCGCCAAGGCCAAGGCGTTCGATCCCGCCAAGCTCGACAAGCAGGCGGCGTTCGAGCGCGACTATCTCGTGACGGTCGCATCAGGAAAGCTGTTCTGGCTTGAGGATGCCGACTTCCCGCATCGCAACCCGTCCTGGTATGTCGGCGCGGGGCTAGACCCCAACGTCTATATCGCACGCAACTATGCGGATGCGCCGACGCGGATGCGCGCGATGGTGTCGTTCCTGCGCAAGATCCCCACCGCCACCGCGCAGATCCGCGAAAACCTCAAGGCACCGCTGCCGCTGAGCTACATCAATTTCGGCGTCGCGGCGTTCAACGGGTTCGGCGACTATTACACCGGCGACGCCAAGAAGGCGTTCGCGGACGTGAAGAGCCCGGCGTTGCAGGAGGAGTTCGACAAGGCGGCGACCGCAGCCTCCAAATCGATGCACGATCTCGGCACATGGCTGGAAGGCCAGCGTGGGTCGGCAACGCAGGACTTCGCGCTGGGCGCGGACAAGTTCTCGCGGATGATCAAGCAAACCGAAGGCGTCGACGTGCCACTCGCGACGCTGGAAGCTGCCGGTCGCACGGATCTGGCGCGCAACCAGCAGGCGCTCACCGCCGCCTGCGCCAAGTTCGCGCCGGGGGCAACCGTGCCCGCGTGCATGGCGAAGATGAACGCCAACAAGCCGATCAACAACGACCCCGTCGCCGAAGCGCGCAAGCAAATCCCCGAGCTGCGCGCGTTCGTGCTTAAGAGCGACGTGGTCACGATCCCCGACCAGGAACAGGCGCTGGTCGAGGAAAGCCCGCCGTACAACCGCCAGAACTCCGCCTACATCGACCCGCCCGGGCCGTTCGAGAAGGGCATCCCCTCGGTCTATTACATCTCGCCGCCAGACCCGTCGTGGAGCAAGGCCGAGCAGGACGGGTTCATCCCTGGCAAGAACGACTTGCTGTTCACCTCGGTGCATGAGGTGATGCCGGGGCATTTCCTCCAGTTCCGCCACGCCAACGCGTCGCCGTCCCTGTTCGGACGGCTGTTCGTCGGTTACGCCTTTGCCGAGGGCTGGGCGCATTATGCCGAGGAAATGATGTGGGAAGCCGGGCTCCACGACGGCGACCCCGAGACGCATGTCGGGCAATTGTCCAACGCGCTGCTCCGCGATTGCCGCTATCTGTCCGCGATCGGGCTCCATACGCAGGGCATGACGCAGGAGCAGTCGCGCAAGATGTTCGTCGAGCAATGCTATCAGGACGAGGGCAACGCCAAGCAGCAGTCCGCGCGCGGCACCTATGACCCGGCGTATCTCAACTACACGATGGGCAAGCTGATGATCCGCAAGCTCCGCGCCGACTGGACCGCGACGCACGGCGGACGGGCAGGGTGGAAGGCGTTCCACGATCAGCTGCTCAGCTTCGGCGGCCCCCCGATCCCGCTCGTCCGCAAGGCGATGCTCGGCGGCGACGGCAAGGCGGTGTTCTGACGCCTGTCAAAGAGAAGGCCGTCAGCCGATGTGGCTGACGGCCCTGCCTTTACGCCGGATGACCAATCAGGCGTAGGTTACTTTTGCCGAGGTCCGGCGATTGCGGAGCGCCGCACCCATCATGCCGAAGCCCACGATCATCATCGTCCAGGTCATCGGCTCGGGCACTGCGGACAGCGACACGCTGTCGATATACCCGCCGAGCGAGTCGCTTGTGCCAAGGGCGGCAAAGGTCAGCGTCGTCGGAGCGGCGACCGAGAAGCTGACGGTCTTCTCCGACCAGCGAGTCCCTTCACGGCCTGCGCCGCCGGGGGTGGTCAACAGCGCGTTTGCCCCGAGCATGACGCTGACACCGTTCGAGGATGCAGGAACGTTGGGGCGGTCGGAATACCAGTACTTCAGGACATAGCTGCCCGCATCGATCAGGCGGCTCATCGAGCTGTTGGCATTGGTGTCGAGCTCGACGAAATTCGCGCCCGAGAAGGCGAGACCGGCAACGTTATTGTACTGGACTTCGATCCCGTTGGTGCCGCCGGTCCAGCCTTCGTAAGACGACAGGGTGGTGAAGCCTGCGCCCGAGCCGAAGCTGGTGCTGTCGAAATTGGTGCTGAACGTGGTTGCGGCAAGTGCCGGTGTTGCGGCGGTGAAGATGGCAGCAACCGCAACGGCCTTCAGTGTTTCACGAATACGCATGGCATTTCCTTTTCCTAAACACTCGGAACGGAAATCGTTCTTTAGTATCAAGATACTATCTCATTACTCCGAGCATACTCCTATGTGCATGAGGCGTGCCAAATCATGATCACAGTGCCTTAGTTGGTTAACGCAGCGCGACCTGTAATCGGCAGTGACAATGCGCCACCGATCTTGGTCAGCGCACCGAACTTGCCGGCTGGACGTCGGCCGCTTCCACCGTCGCGGGCGTCCTGATCGACGGGCGCAAGCGCGCGAGACTGCACAGCCCCGCGACGAACGCGAGCCCAGCGGCGACCAGCGGTGGGGTCGCCCCGCCGCCGATCCCGAGCGCGAGCAACGCCGCAACCAGCGTGGCGCCGGTCGTCTGCCCGAGCAGACGCGTGGTCGACACGAGCCCGCCCGCAGCAGCCGCGCGTTCGCGCGGGGCGCTGCCGATGATCAGCCGTGCGTTGGGCGGCAGGAACGTCCCGAACCCCGCGCCGCACAGCGCCATCCGCCACACGACGTCGAAATGACTGGGGTGGGGCGGCATATAGGCGATGAACAAAAGCGCGACGATCGAGATCGCCATGCCGATCCCGCCGAGCACGCCCGCCGGAATCCGGCTCGACAGCCACCCCGACAGCGGCGCCACGATGATGTTGGTCAGCGGCCAGGGGGCCATCAGCAGCCCCATCTCGGTCGGCGTAAAGCCGAACTCACTCTGCAGCCGGAACGGCATCGAGATGATCAGCGTCATCGACGCGATGAAGGCGGTATAGGCCCCCACCACCGACAACCGCAGCACGGGTCGCGCGAGCAGATCGATCGGCAGGATCGGATCGCGTTCGCTCTTTTCACGGCGGACGAACACGATCCCGACCGCGATACCCGTCAGCACGATTGCCGCAGAGACCACGGGACTGTCGCCATGGACCGCGCTTTCCAACCCGCCGATCACCAGCCCGAACATCGCCGCGCACATCACCGCACCGATCACGTCGAACGGCGTGTCGCGCGGCGGCGTGTCGGGCAAGGCGCGACCGAGCAGCAAGGAGCCGATCGCAAAGGGCACCGCGCTGGCGAAAACCCATGGCCACGGCGCGACGCCGAGGATGAACCCGCCAAGCGATGGCGCAAGTGCCGCGCCTGCGGAAACGATCGCGCTGTTGATGCCCAGCCCGCTGCCCAGTTGCTTCGCCGGGTAGGTCGAGCGGATCAACGCCGACGACACGCTCAGTGCCGCCGCCGCCCCGATCGCCTGGACGGCGCGGACGATCAGCAGGAACGGGAGGCTTTTCGCAAAGAAGCACAGCAATGTCGCGACCGCGAACACCAGCTGGCCGATCTGGTACATCCGCTTCAGCCCGATGCGTTCCCCCAGGCCAGCGAAGGGCAGCAGCAGCATCACCAGCATCAGTTGATAGATGGTCACGACCGACACGACCGAAGACTGGTCGATCCCCAGATCGCGCGCGATCGTCGGCAAGGCGATGTTGGCGACGCCGCCGTCGATGATGATCAGCGCCGTGCCGAGGCATAATGTCGCGATCGCCGCATACCGGCGGGGAAGGGGCAGGCCGTCGGTCATCTGCCCCGCCGCCGGTGGTGCGTCGCGCGTGGTCTGCAGTGTCAACCCAGCTTCACTTCGGCCACCTTGTCCTTGTAATCCTCCTTCGGATCGATCCCGAGCAGCAGCTTGACGCCCGCCACCATGCTGGAGGCGTCGATCCAGATCTGCGCACGTTCGGCGTCGAGGCGGATCAGTTGCAGCTTGGGATCGTCCTTGCCGCCTTCGAACCATGCGGCGACGAACCGATTCCACAGCCGGTCGATCGTCGCGCGATCATCGTCGAGGCTGAGCGTCCCATGCACCGCCGCGAAGATATCGTTGCCTTTGGATGCGAAAGTGGCGACCGCACGCGCGCCGCTCTTCAGGTCGGCGACCAGTTCGGTCTCCTTGGACGCAAAGAAGTAGATCGGGCCGCGATCCTCGTCCCCGTCCAGTTGCGCGGTCATCGGTCGCGTATGCCCTTCGTCGACGCCGACGAGACCGAGCATCATCGTCATGTCCGAACGGAGAGCTTTCCAGAACTTGCGTTCGATGTCGACCTGATCCGTCATGCCCGTCTCCTTCTCAATCTCACGCGCAACGGGTGGCATGCGTCCCGGTTCCGGACATGCGCGGGGCGGACCATGCGTCGCGCACAGACGAGACTATGCAACAGGGCGCGCGACAAATTCGCTTCGGCGCGGATCCCATTTCGAGATCCGAACGTTACTTGCTGCAACGCACCATTTTCGGTACAACGTTGTCATGAAATATCCTGACGAACAGGGCGAAACCGCAATGCCAACCGGGCCCGTCCCCACGGTCTTCGAGGCGATCGTTCGCAAGAAGTGCCTGACCGCTACCTACAACAAGCTGCCGATCGTGCTGGCGCCGCACATCATCTTCACCCGTCACGGCGAGATGTATGTCGACGGCGTGGTGCTGGAGCGTGAAGGCAAGCCGCCGCGCGAGTTCAAGGTCGGTACCTTCAAGCTGATCGGCCTGGTCGATCTGACGCTGGTCGACCGCAATTTTCAGGTCAGTGAGCTTTTCTCACCGAGCGATCCCAAATATGCCGACGCCGCCCTGATGGCGGTCGAGCACGCTTAACCCGCGTCGGGCCGCCCGGTCATCGAGCCGGGCAGGCGCCGCCGCACCACGGTGACGATCGCTAGCGCCACCAGCGCAACCGATGCGCCAGACAGCATATCCGCCAGATAATGCGTCCCCTCGACGGGGGTCGCCAGCAACATCGCCACGTTGACGATCAGGATCGGCTTGCGAATCCGGGCGAATGGCCATGCGGCGGTGATGTACAAGACCGCGCTGGCGGTATGAAAACTCGGTGCCTCGACCAGACCGCGCAGTGCGCCCAGATCGACTTCACGCATCACATGCGCCCGGAGCAACGGAACTAGCTGCGATTCATACAGGCCGCTTTCGGTCATGTAGGGGGCTGGCCCATGCCATAACGTCGCGAAGGGACCATAAGCCGGCCAGCACCGGAACAACGCCAGCGCGATGACCGCTGCCACCCAGAAGCTCGCGATCAGCCCGCGCGCCGCCGCGCGCTTGTCCGCCCACGCACAATAGCCGAGAATCACTGCAGGGCTGACGTAGATGCTTTGATACGCCGCCGCGCCGAGCAGTTGCAGCGTGCGGTGGTCCGCAACGATCCGGTACCAAGCGAGCCAGTCGAAATGCAGCGCAACGTCGATCTGCTGGAGAACCGCATCGATCGTGCCGTTGGTCTCCGCGGCGATCGGATAGGTTGCGACGGCCCCCATCAAGGATACCGCGGTGAACAGGCCGAAGGTCTCGCCGACATCGCGGATCACACGCTGTGCCGGGTTGTTCGGGGCACGGAAGACGATGCGCGCGCTGAGAGCGAGCGCAAACACGCCGAGATAGATCAGCGTGCGCGGCGCGGTCGGATCGATCGTGATCCCGGCATCGAACAGCAACGCCGCGAGACACGCCGCGCTCATCACCGCGCCGACGACCAGCCAGCTACCCGGGATCAGACCGGCATGCGACCTTCCTACAGGATAGACGGGCGCTGGCGGCGCGAAGGGGAAAACGGTGGAAATCGACAAATAGCTGCGCCTGGAAAGGACGATGGACCCGATCGCCGCAGGACCGGGCCCAATACCCGATCGCCCCTATCCATGCCGTGAAGACTATATGACGTAAAGGTTACATCGCTCTTGGCGCGCCGAGTAGAGTGGAAGGGGCGTCCGGGCGCCCCTTCCACTGAGGTTCAGCGGCAGATCTGGACGCGACGATGGTTGCGCCAGTCGGTCCGGCAGTTGCGTCCGCGGTTGTTGTATCCGTTGTGCCGGCGATTGCGGCCATAATAGCGGTCGCCACCGCGACGGTCGCCGCGCCAGTTGCGATGATCCCCGCGATGATCGCCACGGCGGTCGTCATAGCGGTGATCGTAACGACCGCGATCGCCACGGTAATCCTGAGCCGATGCGGTGGTCGAGACGCCGATGCCGGCAACGAGGCTTGCTGCCGCGAGAATGTGAGCGATCTTCATACTCTGTCCTTTCGGCCCGTCGATCGGGCTTGCCAGACGATATGGCGGGCAGCGTCGGTATCGATGCTGAACACGTCCGACAGCGCGCGTACACATTTGCCATGGCCGCAAAATGTCGCCGTAGAGCCGCGTCGTCACAATCCGATGCCGAAGCGCGGCGCGATCGCGACCATCCCGGCGTACAGCACGATCGTCAGGGCGCAGCCAAGCCCCAGCGACGGCCAGAACCCAACCCCGCTCCGCAACAGCGCCGGCATCACCACGAACATCGGCAAGGACGGCAGGATGTACCAGAAGGTCGCGCCGACGTGGTTCGCCATGTTGGCCGCATCCGGTTTTTCGCCCCAAAGCCAGATCATCCCCAGCACCGATACCAGCGGCAACGAAGCGACCAGCGCGCCAAACCCCGGGTAGCGTTTGGCAAGCGTCGAAGCGGCCGCGATCAGAATGCCGGAAATCAGGGCTTTGAGCGCCAGGAAAAGCATCGTCCGGTCATCCTGTATGCACGATCGTCCAAGTGCGACTCGGATCAGCCGATCGTCACGAAACTGTCCATCACGCGCTTGCGCCCCGCGCTCTCGAAGTCGATCTCGAGCTTGTTGCCCTCAATCTCCGCGATCAGGCCGTAGCCGAACTTCTGGTGGAACACGCGCATCCCGATCGCGACGTCGCTCCGCCCCTTGTTGCCGAGGCTGATCGCCGACGACCGCGATTCCTGTACGCGGCTAGGCTCGCGCGAGAAGGTCCGGCTGGTGAACTCGCCGCCGGGTTTGCCGGGGGCACCGCCACCGACGCCGGCTGCACGCTGCCATCCGGGACCGCGCCCGGTGCCGCGCGCGACGTCGGCGAACGGGTCGGCGCGTTCGGACCAGTTGGCGCGCCACAGGCTTTCGCCGCCCGCCATGCTGCTTTCCGCTTCGACGTGTTCGGGCGGCAGTTCGTTCACGAACCGGCTCGGGATGCTGCTGGTCCACTGGCCGTAGATCCGGCGGTTGGCAGCGTGGAGGATCGTCGCGCGACGCCGTGCCCGCGTGATCGCGACATAGGCGAGGCGGCGTTCTTCCTCGAGGCTCGCGGTCCCGCCCTCGTCGAGCGAGCGCTGCGATGGGAACAGTCCTTCTTCCCAGCCGACGAGGAAAACGGTGTCATATTCCAGGCCCTTGGCGGCGTGGATCGTCATGATCGTGACCTTGGGGTCTTCCGCCGCGGCCTCATTGTCCATGACGAGGCTGACGTGCTCGAGGAACGCGCCGAGCGTCTCATATTCCTCCATCGCGCGGACGAGTTCGGTCAGGTTCTCGAGCCGGCCCGCTGCCTCGACCGATTTCTCAGCCTGGAGCATGCCCGTATAGCCGCTCTCGTCGAGGATGATCCGCGCGAGATCGCCATGCGACAGCTCGGTCACCTGCGCGCGCCACCGCGCCATGTCGATCACGAGATTGCCGAGCGATTTTCGCGCGGCACCCGTCAGCTCGTCGGTGTCGAGCAATCGCGCCGCCGCGGTGACGAGCGGGATGCCCTGCGCGCGGGCGAGCTGGTGGACCTTGGACACCGCCTTGTCGCCGAGCCCGCGCTTGGGGACGTTGACGATCCGGTCGAACGCCAGATCGTCCGCAGGCTGCGCGACGACTCGAAGATAAGCGAGCGCATCGCGGATCTCGGCACGTTCGTAAAAGCGGAAGCCCCCGACGATCCGGTAGTTGATCCCGGTCGCGATGAAGCGATCCTCGAACTCGCGCGTCTGGTGCTGCGCGCGCACCAGAATCGCGACCTCGTCGAGCGACGTCCCCGCGCGCTGCGCCGATTCGATCTCTTCGCCGACGCGGCGCGCCTCTTCGGGCCCATCCCAGACGCCGAGCACCTTGACCTTCTCGCCGACATCGAGCTCGGTCCAAAGCTGCTTGCCCAGCCGCCCGCTGTTGTTGGCGATCACGCCCGAGGCCGCCCCCAGGATGTGCGGGGTCGAGCGGTAATTCTGTTCGAGCCGGATGATCTTGGCGCCCGGAAAGTCCTTTTCGAACTTCAGGATGTTTTCGACCTGCGCGCCGCGCCACGAATAGATCGACTGGTCGTCGTCGCCGACGCAGGCGATGTTCTTGCGCTCCTGCGCGAGGAGGCGGAGCCAAAGGTACTGGACGCTGTTGGTGTCCTGATACTCGTCGACCATAATGTACTTAAACCGGCGCTGATAGTCCGCCAGAACGTCGCGATCCCGCTGCAAAATGACGAGCATATGCAGCAAAAGATCGCCGAAATCGCACGCATTGAGCGCGGCAAGGCGGGTCTGATAGGCCGCGTACAGTTCCTGACCGCGACCGTTGGCGTAGAGTTCGCTCTCACCCGCATCGATCTGCGAAGGCGTCAGGCCCTTGTTTTTCCACCCATCGATCAGCCCCGCCAGTTGCCGCGCGGGCCAGCGCTTCTCATCGAGATCGGCCGCCTGGATCAACTGCTTGAGCAACCGCATCTGATCGTCGGTATCAAGGATCGTAAAATTGCTCTGTAATCCAACGAGTCCGGCATGACGCCTCAGCATCTTCGCGCCAATCGCATGGAACGTACCAAGCCACGGCATCCCCTCGACCACGTCCCCCACGAGCCGCCCGACTCGCTCCCGCATCTCCCGCGCGGCCTTGTTGGTAAAGGTGACGCTGAGGATCTCGCTCGGCCAAGCCTTTCTAGTATTGAGCAAATGCGCCAGCCGCGCAGTCAGCGCGGCGGTCTTGCCCGTGCCTGCTCCTGCAAGAACGAGGACCGGCCCTTCGGTCGTCAGCACCGCATCACGCTGCGGATCATTGAGGCCGCGCAGATAGGGCGGATCGGCGGGCGCTGGCGCGTGCTGGGAAACGGGAAGACTCATCAGCGAACAGGTAGGGAACGCGAGCGATCTGGGCAAGCGCGGGGTTTGCCCCGGTGCGCTCAGAGCGTCGCCGTGGCGGCCGGGGCTGAGTAGGTTGCGACCGTTTCCGCAGAGGGTTGGGCCAGCTTTGCTTCGGTAAGCCGGCGCACCAATGCGACGTAAAGCGCGCTCGCGCGATCAATCGTATAGAGCGCGGCGGCAGCACGACGGGCCGCGACCACGGACGCGGGTTCCGGGAGCACCGCCGCCGTCATCGCTTCGGCCAGCGCGGCGGAATCACCGACCGGGACAATTCGCCCGTACGCGCCGTGCCCGAGCAGATCGTCCATCGACACGCAGCAGCGGGTCGACACGATCGGGATGCCAGCGGCCAACGCCTCGATCAGGACTGCGGGAACCCCTTCATAATCCGACGAAAGTACCAGCGCATCCGCACTCGCGAGCCACGTCTCGGTCGTTGTCACATGACCCGGAAGCCGTACGCGATCAGCGATGCCGAGCGACCATATCTTTGCTTCGAGCATCGCGCGTTCCGCGCCTTCGCCTAAAATGGTGAGCCGGTCTTCAGATGTAGAAAACCGGGCAAATGCATCAATTAGCACTGCGAAGTTCTTCTGCGGTGCGAGCCGGCCAACCGCTAGATAATGCCGCCCGCCGTGACCGCGTCGGGCCGTATCGCGCAGGTGCGCGAGGCGCGTTAGATCATCTGTCCCAAGCGCCGGATCCTCGATCACCGTGATGCGGTCATGCGATACGCCGATCAAACCAGCGATCTCGTCGCGCATCGCGGGGGCAAGTCCGACGAAGTGATCGATCCAGCGCCCCTGCACCCGCAGCCACGCGCGATAGAACCATCGCAGCAGGACCGGCATGTCATGCCGAACCAGGCAGTTACTGATCTTGGCGATGACCGGAGGGCAGGTGGGACCGACTAGCAAGCGCAGCAGCACTGCGACCGAAGTATAGGTATTACCTGCGCAAAACAGCGCATCGGGTCGATCGTCCCGCACCCGTCGGCGCAGGGCGAGCACGAGCATCACGAAGGCAATCAGCCCGCGACCATGTGAACGCCCGCCCGCGCGGGTAACATGCGTCAGCGGGATCGGCGGCGCGGTGCGCGAATCGGCGACCACGATCTCGGAGGTGATGCCCGCATTGCGCCAGGCGTCATGGAGGCGTGCGGCGATGCGTTCGACGCCGCCAGGCGCAAATCCGTACAGCATCGTAACGATCTTGAGTGGCGGACAGCCGCTTGCGCTCCCCGTCGTACCCGACGGCTCCGCAACGGTGGCACGCGTCGCAGACGCGACCGGCATGGTATAGAGCTCCCCTGGCGCCCCCCTCGGCACCGTCACTGTCATAGGTGCAGGCCGAACGGTGAGCAACTGGCCTGGAATCGAGGTTCGATCGCTAGCATTGCAAGCCCGAGCGGGCGCGAATTGCGGCGGTTCAGTGTCCCGGAATCTACCGGGAATGCGGCCCCGTGCTTACCTTCCCCGTGGTTCGGGCTGGCCTTTGGCGTTGGACACCGCTATCGGCGCGCAACACCTGTACATCTGAACCACCCGTAACCAACCGAGTGAAGGCCTTTCACAGCCATGGCTACTACCTTGTCGGCGCCTCTCGAATCCGAGGTCGCGAGCGGCCCACGGTTGGATCATCAACTGTTCCCTGCGGGGCGTTGGCTGTTCCTGGGAATCATGGTGGCGGGGCTGGCCTTTGCAGGCTTCAGCATCTTTACCGATACCAAGCAGGTCGGCGAGGGGCTGGCGATCGGAACGTTCGCCTTCCTTGCCCTCGCGTTGTTGATCGCGCTTGGTTTCGAATTCGTTAACGGCTTTCACGATACCGCCAACGCGGTCGCGACGGTCATCTACACGCACGCGATGCCGGCGCCGCTCGCAGTGGTATGGTCGGGCTTCTTCAACTTCCTCGGCGTCATGGCGTCGAGCGGGGCGGTTGCCTATTCGATCATTACGCTGCTGCCGGTCGACCTCATCCTCCACGTCGGGAGCGGCGCCGGGTTCGCGATGATCTTCGCGCTGTTGCTGGCGGCGGTGCTGTGGAACCTCGCGACGTGGTTCGTTGGCCTGCCCAATTCGTCGAGCCATGCGTTGATCGGATCGATCCTCGGCGTCGGTTTTGCCAACCAGTTGATGTCGTCGGGCACCGGCGGCACGTCGGGCGTCGACTGGAGCCAGGCGACTAAGGTGCTGACCGGGCTGTGGATGGCACCGCTGATCGGCTTCGGTGCGGCGGCATTGCTGCTGGTCGTGATGAAGTTCGTGCTCAAGAACCCGAAGCTGTACAAGGAGCCGGAGGGCAACGCCCCGCCGCCCAAGGGTATTCGGGCGCTGCTGATCTTCACCTGCACCGCGGTCAGCTTTGCGCATGGCGGAAATGACGGGCAGAAGGGCATGGGCTTGATCATGCTGATCCTGATCGGCTGCGCGCCGACCGCCTACGCGCTCAACCGCACGATGCCCGAAAGCCAGACGCCTGCCTTCGTCGCGAGCGCTAACGCCGCGTCCAACGCTTTCTCGGTCCATGCCGCGGGCGCGACCATGACGACGGTTGACGAGGCACGCGACGTGCTGACCGGCGCGCTCAAGGAACGCAAGGCATCGACCCCGCGCGTGTATGCGGCTGCGTCAGCGCTTTCGCGCGACCTCGGCCAGCGGATCGGCGCGTTCGGGTCGCTTAACAAGGTCTCGGCGGCGGCGACCCCCAATCTGCGCAACGACATGTATCTGGTGCTCGACACCACGCGCCTCGCCACCAAGGACAAGAAGGCGGCGGCGGCGGTCTTCAGCGAGCCTGAACTCAAGGCGATCACCGGCTATCAGACCAATCTTGAGAAGGGCACGCGCTACATCCCGACCTGGGTGAAGATCACGGTCGCCCTCGCGCTGGGGCTGGGAACGATGGTCGGCTGGCGGCGGATCGTCGTTACGGTCGGCGAGAAGATCGGCAAGTCTCACCTGACCTACGGCATGGGTGCGTCCGCCGAGCTGGTCGCGGCCGGGACGATCATGGCGGCAGAAGTCTACGGTCTACCCGTTTCTACCACGCATATCCTGTCATCGGGCGTGGCGGGTGCCTCGGTTGCCAACGGGGCGGGTCTGCAGGGACGGACCGTCATCAACATGGCGCTGGCATGGGTGTTGACGCTGCCGGTGGCGATGGCGCTGTCCGGCGGGCTGTACGTCTTGTTCGTGGCCATCACGAAGATGTGATTGCGATGGGGGCTGCCTGCGTTCTCATGGCAGGTGGTCTCCGCGCGTTCGGGCGGGACGGACCGGAGGGACCCGTCATTTTGCGTTTTCCCGCGAAGGCGGGAATCGAGAGCCGAGCAGAACATCGGCTTACGGTTCGCGCGACTCCCGGACTCCCGCCTGCGCGGGAGAACACGCATGGTTTCTCAGCGGCAGTGCTTTTGCTAAAAACAGCCGGCGTATTGAATGCCCCTTCGTGAGGTCGTCACCCCCGCCGCAGAAGCGTCAGCCGTGCCTTGCCGTGGACTCGCGAGACGTCCTCCACGAAGCCAGCCACCTCGATCCGGTCGGGCTTGGCCGTTTCGATGCTGATCCACGTCGCATCGCCGATCCAGCCGAGTCGCGCCAGCTTGTCGAGGGCGACCGCGCCCGCATTGCTGTCATAGGGCGGGTCCATCAGGATCAGGTCGAGCGGCGCGATCGCATGGCCTAGCGCCAATACCGACTGCGCACGCACGTCGGCTTTTGCGGAAAGCTTGGCGATGTTGGTGCGCAGTGCGTCGAGCGCAGGCTTGTCCTGTTCGACAAAAATGCACGACGCGGCACCGCGTGACAGCGCCTCGAGCCCAAGTGCGCCCGATCCCGCAAAGAGATCCGCGACGCTGAGGTCCTCGAAACTCCCAAGGCGGCTTGCCAGCATCGAGAACAGGGCTTCGCGAACGCGATCCGCGGTCGGACGCGTTGCGTCTCCCTTGGGGGCGACGAGCGGGCGGCCGCGCCATTCTCCGGCGATGATGCGCATTACTTACGGGTCCGTGTTGGGCGTGGGTTGGTTGGGCGAGGCGTTGGGCGATCGCCTGTCGGACGTGCGGTTCCGGGCCGCGCTGCTCCGGGCCGGGCAGCATTCGGACGTGCGCCGACGGGGCGCGCAGCCGGGCGGGCTACGGCGTCGCCGCCTGCACCGCGTGGGGTCTTGGCGCGGACATTGCGGCCGAGTTCGGGATTGAACACACGGGCGAGTCGCCCGTCGGGCGTACGCGCCGGGGGTGTCGCCGCTGGTGCGCCGGCCTTGGGCTTGGCGTCATAAAAGCGTTTTACCTTAGGTGCCTTGGTCACGACGATCCCTTCACGCCGCGGCTCGGCAGACACGCGGCGAGGCTCGGCGAAGGCTGCGCGGTCGCTGTCGTTCGCGACGGCGCGCGTGATGCGAGTCGCGCTTGGACGGGGTGCCGGGCGGGCGCCGCGCTGCGGACGCTCAGGCACTGGAATGGCTTGTGGTTTGGCACGATCGCCCGACGGACCCTTGACGCGCTCAGGCTGCAGCATCCGCTTGGGATCCTTACGGAAAGCGGCAACGTCGTGCGCGCGCACCTCGCCGATCGCGCCGGGCGACAGGTCGCCAAGCAGGAACGGCCCATAGCGCGTGCGAATCAGTCGCGAAACCTTGAGCCCCAGGAATTCGAGGACACGGCGGACTTCGCGGTTCTTGCCTTCGGTCAGGATCATCTCGATCCATACGTTCGCTCCGGTGCGGCGCTCAAGATTGGCGTTGATCGACCCATAACGCACGCCTTCGATCTCGATCCCGTGGATCAGTTCCTCAAGCTGCTCCTGCGTGACCTGGCCATAGGCACGAGCGCGATACGCGCGTTCCACGCCAGTTGCGGGAAGTTCGAGCTGGCGCTTCAATTCACCGTCGGTGGTGAGGAGCAACAGCCCCTCGGTGTTGAGATCCAGCCGCCCGACCGGCACCAGCCGCGGCAGGTCCTGTGGCAGGCGATCGTAGATCGTCGGGCGTCCGGCGGGATCGCGTTCGGTCACGAGCAGCCCCGACGGCTTGTGATACAGGAACAGCCGCGCTTCGGTCGGTGCGGCGACGGGGTTGCCGTCGACCGTCACGCCGTCGAGCGACGCAAGGATCGTTGCCGGGGTATCGATCACTTCGCCATTGCGCGCGACACGACCTTCGGCGATCATTCGTTCGACTTCGCGGCGCGAGGCGATCCCGGCACGCGCAAGCAACTTGGCGATCCGCTGTTCGTCGTCTGCGCGAGCGCGGGGGGTGGAGGCGGCGCCGGGGACGGCGGTTTTTGGGGGACGGTATTTTGACACGTCGCCCTGATACCCAAATTCGCCTGCGTGTGTTGAACAAAAAGATTTGCGTCCGATCTCGTAGCTAAGCGTTAAGGCGCGAGTGCGTAACGAGGGCGGAACGCACGACGCCATTTTCGGCGTGTACAGAAGGTGGGGCACCGGACATGCTGTTCGGACGGAAGAAGCGGCGGATCTGCAAGCTGCTGCTCGTTGAAGACGAGCCGTTGGTCGCATTCGATACCGAACATTATCTGCGGGATGCGGAATATGAGATCGTGGCTACGGTCGATCGCGTCGCGGATGCGCTGGCGGTGATCGACACGGGCGCGGAAATCGACTTGATGCTCGTCGATATCAGTCTCGCGGACGGTAGCGGCGTGGATGTCGCCTATGCAGCCCATGCGAAGGGCATTGCAGTGCTGTTTGTGACTGGACAGTGCCCGCAAGGTGCACGTGCGGTCGCCAATGGCTGCCTTGCCAAGCCATATGCCCAGCGGGACCTGCTGGCGTCGATCTCGGCGATCGAGGCGGTGCTGGACGGCAAGACGCCCAAGCGAATGCCTTCCGGCTTCAGTCTGTTCGACAAAGCAGCCTGACGCAGGACCGGGCATAGCGATCCGGTCCGCTCTTCCGCTTGGCGTTTTTGGCGTTAGGGTCGCCCGCTACGACAACCGTATGACGCGGCAGGGGCACGATACGCATGGATGGCATGAGCGGGCGCGACCCTAGCTGGGCGGACGGGATTCGTCCGTATTTCGAGAAAGCGCCATTGGCGGCGCTTGCGCTAGGGATCTCCTCAGGGTTTCCGTTCGCGATGATCGGCGCAACGCTGACGACGCGGTTGGCGCAAAGCGGGATCACCAAGTCGACCGTTACCGCGTTCAGCCTCGCGTTCCTGGTGTATAACCTCAAATGGCTGTGGGCATGGATCGTCGACGGCGTACGGTTGCCACTGATCGGCGCGCTCGGCCAGCGCGTTTCGTGGCTGCTTGTCGCGGGGGCGCTAGTGATTGCGGCGGTGGCGCATCTGGCGTTGATCGATCCCAAGGCGGACATCTTCGCGACCGCCGTCGCTGCGATCCTGGTCGGCGCGGCGGGTGCGACTTTCGATATCGTGATCGATGCCTATCGCATTGAATTGCTTGAACCGCGCCAGTTGGGCGTGGGGTCGGGCATGTCGCAATATGGCTGGCGGCTCGGGTCGGCGGGGGCGGGGGCGGTCGCGCTCGTCGTTGCCGCCCGGTTCGGCTGGGCCAATGCCTATCTCGTATGCGCGGCATTCGCATTGCCTGCCATGCTCGCGGGGCTGATCTGCGGCGAACCTACGAACCGCCGTGCGCCTGAGAAGCGTCGCCCTGGTCTAGCCAGCCTCGGCACCTCGATCCTCGGGCCGTTCCTGCAGTTTTTTCAGCGGCGTGGCGCGGTGCTGGTGCTGCTGTTCATCCTGATCCACAAGATTGGTGACACGCTGGCGAACCTGACGTTCCGACTGCTGTTCGACTCGCTCCAGTTCACCAATGACGAGATCGCCTTTTATGACGTGTGGGTAGGATTCCTGGCGTTCATGGTGGGCATCTTTGTTGGCGGCATGCTGTACACGCGGCTGGGGCTCAAGCGTTCGGTGCTGGCATCGTTGGCGCTGATGATGTTGTCGAACCTCAGTTTCGCCGGACTTGCGGCGGCGGGGCATTCGAACCTCGGCATGGCGAGCGCGATCGGGTTCGAGAATTTTGCGAGCGGGATCGGTGGCGTGACCGTGGTCGCCTATTTCTCCGCGCTGACCAATTCGCGCTTCACCGCCGCGCAATATGCGCTGATCTCGGCGGCGGCGAGCATCGTCGGGCGCTTTGTGACGGGGACCACGGCGGGCGGGCTGATCGACTCGATGGGCTATGTAAACTTCTATCTGCTCACGACGCTCGCCGCCCTTCCGGGGGTGCTGCTGTTCTGGTGGATGAGCCGGACCGGGCTAATCGATGCGTCGATCAGTGCTACGGAGAGCGACGTCACTCCGCGTTGATTGGTCGGCCTGCGTCGGCAAAGGCCTGCGCGACGACCGTGATGCTCGCCAACACGCCGTCTGGCTGACGCACGCCGATCAGGTCGCCGAGTAACAGTCGCGCGCTGTCGGGAGCGGTCTCTGCGCGCGCGACGATCGTCAGCATTGCGTGCTCGGCGTGTGTCATGCGGCGACAGCAGCACGGAGCGATCGAGATCGTGCAGGATGCGCCTCCGGCAACATCGGCCATCATCGCCCGCAGCAGCGTCAAGGGACGGCGGAACTCGGTTCCGAACGCCTGCATCAGCGCCTGGGCGGCATGGGCGTCGTTAAGGCCGTGCGCCCCCATCCGCCGGAAAGCAAAGAGCAGCAACCGAGCGTTGGGGGCTTCCGGCAGGAGGTGCGGGAGGGCAGCCGGGAGGGCCAGTGCAGAGGGTTGATTCGCAGTCATAAGGGGATGCTCCGTGGGGTGGGAGCATCCTCTTCCAGCCGCTATTGCAAGTCAATCGCAATAATATTGGTCAGTCCGGCAGCTCGCCGTTCGCGCGGAGCACTTCACCGGCAAGGTACAGCGACCCCAGGATCAGCACGATTGGGGGCTCCGCCAGATCGGCGATTTCGACGATGTCGCGCAAGGCATCCTCGATACCGTCGGCCGTGTGTGCTGCGATCCCGAGCGCATGCGCCACCGTCACGAGCGCGTGCGGCGCATGGTGTTCATGGTTCGCGATCGGCACGGCATGCAGCGTCGTGGCGATCTCCGCGAATGGGGTCAGTAACCCTGCGGGGTCCTTGTTCGACAGCATTCCCAAGACCAGATGTACGTCGCTGCGCCCGGTCCCGGGTGAAGCGATCTCTCGCATCGTCGCAGCGATTGCTCCCGCCGCCGCCGGGTTGTGCCCGCCGTCCAGCCACAGCTGGCTACCCGGCGGTAGCAGGTTGACGAGCGGCCCGGGGTGCAGCCGTTGCATGCGCGCGGGCCAATGCGTCTCGCGTGCGGCGGTGGCAATGGCCTCCTCCGGCACCGGCAACAGCGTCTGGTGGCGCATCATCGCGATCGCCAATGCCAGATTGCCCGGTTGATGCGGCCCCGCCATCGCGGGAAGCTGCGTCCTGACGGTCCCGCCCTCGTCTTCGTACCAAAGGTCCGTCGCGTCGGTCGGCATGTGCCAGGACGTGCCGAGGGCGTGCACCTGCGCGTCCGCCTGCATAGCAACCTCCGCAACACGCGCTGCAACGTCAGGCGCGTAGTCCATCGTGACGAGTGCTACGCCGGCTTTGGCGATACCCGCTTTCTCCCCCGCTATCACGACCGCGCTGTCGCCGAGGAAGCTCTGATGATCGATCCCGAGTTGCGCGATCCCGGTAACGAGCGGGCGCGCGATGACGTTGGTTGCGTCGAGCCTGCCGCCGAGGCCGACCTCGATGATACACGCATCCGCCGGCGTCCGCGCGAAGGCAAGGAATGCGGCAGCGGTGGTGACTTCAAAGAAGCTCGCGCCAATGTCGCCGCCAGCGTCGAGCACTTCAGCGAGAAGCGCAGCCAGCGTTGTATCGTCGATCAGCTGCCCTGCGATGCGGATTCGCTCGTTGAAACGGACGAGGTGCGGGCTGGTATAGGCGTGGACCGTGTAACCGGCGGCCTCAAGCGCGCTACGCAGGAACGCGCAGGTCGATCCCTTCCCGTTGGTGCCAGCGACGTGGAACACCGGCGGCAGATGATCCTGCGGGTTGCCGACCCGATCGAGCAGGAGCGTGATCCGTTCGAGACCAAGGATGTCTGCACCGGGGGACAGCGCCCACAACCGGTCGAGCTGTGTCTGAACGGCAGTATCGGTGGAGACGGCGTGGTCCATCTTCTTCTCCCTCTCCCCGCTTGCAGGGAGAGGGCCGGGGAGAGGGGCGGTCCAGCAGCCCCACCTCTCCGTACTGCCCCTCTCCCTCGCTTCGGCTTCGCCTCGCTTGCCCTCTCCCCGCAAGCGGGGAGAGGGAGATTTACGCCGCGACGCGCCTGCTTCCGAGATAATCGATCAGGCTCGCCAGCGTCGTGCGCAGGTCGCGACGGTGCTTCACCATGTCGATCATACCGTGTTCGAGCAGATATTCCGCGCGCTGGAACCCGTCGGGTAGCTTTTCGCGGATCGTCTGTTCGATCACGCGCTGCCCTGCAAAGCCGATCAACGCTCCCGGTTCGGCGATCTGGACGTCGCCCAGCATGGCATAGCTCGCAGTAACGCCGCCCGTGGTCGGATCGGTCAACACGACGATATAGGGCAGGCCCGCATCGTGGAGCATCTGGATCGCGACCGTCGCACGCGGCATCTGCATCAGGCTGAGAATGCCTTCCTGCATCCGCGCGCCACCGGCGGCGGTGAAGATGATGTACGGGCAATTATCCTGGATCGCGGTCTCAACCCCGCGCACGAACGCTTCGCCGACCGCAAGACCCATCGATCCGCCCATAAACGCGAAGTCCTGGACGCCGATGACCGCACGACGACCGTCGATCGTCCCGCGCGCGGTGATAAGCGCATCGCCTTCAGACGTCGCCGCGCGCGCCGCCTTGATCCGGTCGGCATAGCGTTTGGTGTCGCGGAACTTGAGCGGGTCGTCGGGAACCTTGGGGAGCGGCACGATCGTATAGGAGCCAGCGTCGAAGACATATTGAAAGCGCAGCAGCGGCCCGATCCGCTCGTGATGGTCGCAATGAGGACAGACGTGGAGATTGTCCTCCAGTTCCTTGACGAACAGCATCTGCCCGCAGCCCTTGCACTTGTGCCAGAGCGTATCAGGCGTCTCCTTCTTGATCGGGACGACAAGCGAGAGCGCGTTGCGGACGCTGGTGATCCAGGTCATGCGGGGATTCCTTCGCGGGCGGCGTGGATCGCCGTCGACAGGGATTGGATATAGGTGCGAACCGCGTCCGGTGCAGCGGCGCCGTGTTGTGCGACCAGTTCGACGATCGCAGAACCAACGACGACCCCGTCGGCGACCCGCGCGATCAGCGCGGCTTGCTCAGGCGTGCGCACGCCGAAACCGACCGCGATCGGCAGGTCGGTCGACGCCTTGAGACGCGCAACGGCGGCTTCGATCGACCCTTGGACTGCCTGTTGCAGACCGGTGATCCCGGCGACCGAGACGTAATAGACGAAGCCGCTCGCGCCATCGAGGACCGCGGGCAGGCGCGCCGCGTCGGTCGTCGGGGTGGCGAGACGGATCGGATCGATCCCGGCGGCGCGGAGCGATGGCCCGAGTTCGGCGTCTTCCTCGGGAGGGATATCGACGCAGATCACGCCGTCCACGCCCGCATCACGCGCGGCGGCAGCGAACCAGTCGCCCCCGCGGATCGTCATCGGGTTGGCATAGCCCATCAGCACCAGCGGCGTATCCGGGTGTCGCGCGCGGAACGCCTTGGCGATGCCAAGGATATCCGCTGTGCGCGTGCCAGCGAGCAGGCTGCGGATATTCGCAGCCTGGATCGCGGGACCATCCGCCATCGGATCGGTGAACGGCATGCCGAGCTCGATCACGTCGGCGCCGCCCTCGACGAGCGCATCTAGGATCGCGCCGGTAGCGGCGGGGGTCGGGTCGCCGGCAGTAACGAACGCGACGAGCGCGGGATGGCCCTTGGCGAAGGCCGCGGAAAGGCGGCTCATCGTCCCGACCTCCAGTTGCCGAAGAGATTGCTCGCGGCGCCGGCGATCGCGCCGATCTTGGCCGAGTCGAGCGCACGCGGGACGTGCAGCGTCCAGCGCTGCACATCGATGCCGAACGCGCTGACTTCCCGCACGATCAGCGCAACGACCGCGCCGACCACCGCAGCGGTGACGACATCGGAAAGGCCGCCCCCACGCGCGCTCAAATCGCCACCCCGAGCGCTTCGGCGACGGTGAAGATGTCCTTGTCGCCACGCCCGCACAGATTGGCGAGGATGATCTGGTCGCGATCCATATCGCGTGCGCGCTTGGCAACCGCAGCGATCGCGTGCGCCGGTTCGAGCGCGGGAATGATACCTTCGGTGCGGCACAGCAATTGGAACGCGTCGAGCGCCTCGGTATCGCCAATCGCGGTATATTCGACCCGGCCAATCTCGTGCAGCCACGAATGCTCCGGCCCGATCCCGGGATAGTCCAGCCCGGCCGAGATCGAATGCGCCTCGGTAATCTGGCCGTCCTCGTCCTGTAGCAGATAGGTCTTATTACCGTGGAGGATGCCCGGTGCGCCGCCCGCTAGCGAAGCAGCATGTTCCTTGTCGAGCCCACGACCGGCAGCTTCGACGCCGAGCATCTTGACGTCGGCATCGTCGAGGAACGGGTGGAACAGACCGATTGCGTTCGATCCGCCGCCGATCGCCGCGACCAGCAGGTCGGGCAGGCGATCGATCCGCGACAGCATCTGCGCGCGCGCTTCCTTGCCGATCACGCTCTGGAAGTCGCGAACCAGTTCCGGGTAGGGGTGCGGGCCCGCAGCGGTGCCGATGATGTAGAAAGTGTCGTGGACGTTTGCGACCCAGTCGCGCATCCCCTCGTTCATGGCATCCTTGAGCGAATGCGATCCGCTCGTCACCGGACGCACTTCCGCGCCGAGCAACTTCATGCGGAACACATTGGGCGCCTGCCGCGCAATGTCCTTGGCACCCATGTAGATCACGCACGGCAGACCAAAGCGCGCGCAGACTGTCGCGGTGGCGACACCGTGCTGGCCTGCACCGGTCTCGGCGATGATCCGCGTCTTGCCCATCCGCATCGCAAGCAGGATCTGCCCGATGCAATTGTTGATCTTGTGCGCGCCGGTGTGGTTGAGTTCGTCGCGCTTGAACCAGATCTGCGCGCCCTTGCCCTCGGGCGCGGATTCGCGGAGCGTCTCGGTGAGGCGCTCGGCATAATACAGCGGGCTCGGGCGACCGACATAATGTTCGAGCAGATCGTCGAACTGTGCCTGGAACGCAGGGTCGGCCTTGGCGGCGCGATACGCCTGGTCGAGCTCGAGCACGAGCGGCATCAACGTCTCGGCGACGTAGCGGCCGCCGAACTGGCCGAAGTGCCCGTTGTCATCGGGTTGCTGGCGCAAGCTGTTGGCTTGCGCGAGCGGCGGGGTGGTGTCGGAGAGCAGGGTCATCGCGCCAGCGTTTAGCAGGAAGCGGGCGCGTTCCAAGGGGGTTTGCCATGGCCGGGATCGGGGAGACCTCGAGGGCGTCGGTTGGTTATGGGTTTGCCGGCCGTTGCCGATCGAACAGAACGAACAGTGCCACGCCTGCGCCGCCGATCGCAGCTCCGATCAGGCTGGTCAGCGCCCATCCGCCGAAGGACACGCTGGCGCTGCCGATCACCGATCCCGTCGCGCCGAACAGGAAGACGATCGTCATATAGGCCGCGTTGATCCGGCCGCCGGCATTCGGGTCCAGCGCGAAGATGATCCGTTGCCCCGAGATCTGGTTGAGTTGCACCGCCGCGTCGATCAGCACCGCGCTGACCCCGAACGCGATCAGGCTTCCCGCGGCGACGACCATGTCTGACGCGAGGAACGAAAGCGTCAGCAGCATCAGGCCCCCGAACGTCGTGCTGCGGGCAAGCCCGCGGTCCGCCAACCATCCGGCAACGGGTGCGATCAGCGCACCGCCAGCCCCTGCCAATGCGAACAATGCGACGCCGTTCGCCCCGAGCCCGAACTGCTGGGTCAGCACGATCGGCGCGGCGGTCCAGAACATATTGAACGCAATGAACAGCAACGCCTGATAGGCGGCGCGCAACCGCAGCACAGGATAGCGTCGCAGCAGATCGATCGACGATGCCAGCAAGGCGCCATAGCGCAGCGTGCTCTCGGGGCGTCGGGCGGGCAGCATCGTCAGGAGCGCGACGCCGACCAATGCGGTGATCCCGGCGGACAGGAAGAACATCGCGCGCCACCCTGCCAAGCCTGCGACGAAGCTTGCCACCGGGCGCGCGAGCATGATTCCGGTCAACAGCCCGCTCATCACCAGCCCGATCGTACGGCCCTGCCGCGCCTGGCTACTGAGCTTCGCCGCAAGCGGTACGAGCACCTGTACGCCGACCGAACACACCCCCGTCACCAGCGCAGCGGCCAGGAAGGTCACAGGTCCCTGCGCAAAGGCGATGCCGACCGACCCGAGCACCGCACCCGCCGTAGCGATGAGGATAAGACGCTTGTTTTCAACCAGATCGGATAACGGAACAATGAACGCCAGACCCAACGCATAGCCGACCTGCGTCAGCGTCACGATCGTCCCTGCAAACCCCGGGGACAGGCCGATATCCGGGCCGATTTGCTCGATCAGCGTCTGTGCGTAATACAAATTGGCGACCATCGCACCGCAGGCGACCGCCATCAGCAGTGTCACCGCAGGCGATAGATCATGATCGTTGGCTTGGCTCATCCGGCGCCGAAAGCCCTGCCGAGCGCCAAATAGCAAGGGCGGAGCGGGTTTATCGACCCCGCACCGGGGAATGGCGCGTTGCAGTCGCGCAGGCGGCTGGGTATCACGCCGCCAAACATCTTCGTGGAGGAGCCATATCATGACGCCAGCCGTCCAAGCCATTCTCGACAAATACGAATCGGACAGCCCCGCAACCAAGACCAACATCGGGCGCATCCTGATGCAGGGCAAGCTCGGCGGGACCGGCAAGCTCGTCATCCTTCCCGTGGACCAGGGTTTCGAGCACGGGCCAGCACGCAGTTTCGCGGTCAATCCCGACGCCTATGACCCGCATTACCATTATCAGCTCGCGATCGACGCAGGGTTGTCGGCCTATGCCGCGCCGCTCGGGATGCTAGAAGCAGGGGCGGGGACCTTTGCCGGGCAGATCCCGACGATCCTAAAGGTCAACAGCTCGAACAGCTGGGCGCAGGGTGCCAATCAGGCCGTGACCGCCTCGGTCGAGGACGCCGTCCGTTTGGGTTGCGCCGCGATCGGCTTCACCATCTATCCGGGATCAGACGACCTGTTCGACATGATCGGCCAGATCCGCGAAATGTCCGCCGAGGCAAAGTCGGTCGGCATCGCGACCGTGATCTGGTCCTATCCGCGCGGCGGGATGTTGCCCAAGTCGGGCGAGCTGGCGCTCGATGTCGGAGCCTATGCCGCGCACATGGCGGCGTTGCTCGGGGCGCACATCATCAAGGTCAAGCTGCCGAGCGACCATATCGAGCAGAAGGACGCCAAGCCGATGTACGAGGGCACCGACTGGTCGAACCAGGCGGACCGTGTCCGTCACGTGGTGCAGGCGAGCTTTGCCGGTCGCCGGATCGTCGTCTTCTCGGGCGGTGCGTCCAAGGGGTCGGATGCGGTCTATCAAGATGCGCGCGATATTCTGGCTGGCGGTGGCAACGGCTCGATCATCGGGCGCAACACCTTCCAGCGTCCGCGCGCTGAGGCACTGGAAATGCTCGCCAAGATCATCGCGATCTACAAGGGCGAGGCGTAAGACACACTGGCGTTCGCCTATCATCGGAGCCTTGGCCCGATGGTAGGCGTGCTGCTCGGGATCGCGGTGGTCGAGATGCTCGTCGTGCATCTCGTGATCGTTGCAGCAGTCGGATGGATTGCCGCGATCGTCGTCGGCATCATCGATGTTGCCGTGATTGCCTATCTTGCGCTGCTGTTGCGATCGTTCAAACGGATGCCGGTCACTCTGTCGGCGGATGTGCTGACGATGCGAACAGGGTTCCTGAAGTCGGTTGTTGTGCCGGTGGCGCAGATTGCCGGATTCCGGCGCAATTGGGACGCCGACGCACTGAAGCAGGAGAGCGTCGTCAGTCTCGCGTTGATTGGCTGGCCGAACGTCTGGCTGGAGCTCGACCCGCCGGTCCCGCGTCGTCGTGGTAAGCCGATATCGGCGATTGCGCACAAGCTGGATGATCCCGTGGCTTTCCATGCCGCGATCGCGGCGCTATCGGCAGCGCATGGACATTGAAGACCCGCTCGGCCCGCTCGACCCCAATTTCGGTGCGCAATTCCAGCGCGACTATCGGCGCCCGCCGTGTCAGCTGTATCTCGTATCGCCGCTGGACGTCGGCGGCGCGTTTCCCGATCGGCTGAAGCGCGCGCTCGAGGCCGGGCCTGTTGCCGCGTTCCAGTTTCGCGTGAAGGACATCGACCAGCATAGCGCGGCAGCACTCGCTGAACCATTGCAGCGGATCTGCGCAGATGCCGACGTGGCGTTCATCGTCAACGACAGTATCGCGCTGGCCAAGCGACTGGGTGCGGACGGCGTGCACCTCGGGCAGGACGACGGCGATCCGCAGGAAGCGCGCAGCGAACTCGGCGCGACGGCGCAAATCGGGGTGACGTGTCACGCCAGCCGACACCTCGCGATGGAAGCGGGCGAGGCCGGGGCGGACTATGTTGCATTCGGTGCTTTCTACCCGACGCCGACCAAGACCACCGAACACGTCGCCGATCCCGTGCTGCTGAGCTGGTGGTCAAACGTATTCGAGATCCCATGCGTCGCGATCGGCGGGATTACACCAGTCAACGCGCCCGCGCTGGTCAAGGCGGGGGCGGACTTTCTTGCCGTGTCGCACGCGGTGTGGGGCGGCGATGAAGCGGCGGCGGTTCAGGCGTTTGGCGCTGTGCTGGCGCGGTAACCTTTCGATAGGGCGCTGATCGGCCGAGTGGCAGGGGCGATTACCAGTGGCGTACGCGTCCGGTGTCGACATGGACGAATCCATCGCGCGGATAATAGCCCACCCCGCCGCCACCCAGCGCAAGGGCTGCGCCGCGCAGCCGTTCGAGCGAGACACCCGGCACCACGATGTCGGTCGCCTTGCCGAGCATGTGCTGGCTGGTGTGTGCGACGCCCGAGTGTTTGCCACCCGCGGACCGGAGTCTGGCGTTGGTCTTGGGGGAACGGTAGCCTGAGATCAGGTCGATCTTACGATTGCCACTGAGCTCCAGTTTCTGCCGTAGCGAAACCAGCAGCGCGAGCAGTCGACGATCCATTCCGATCGTTTCCCCGGTTCGCCAATCGCGCAAGCCATGGTTCAGTTCGGCAAGTCCAGCGGCGACGAACTGACCCGACCGGGCGAAGACGGCATCGACGGTCTCGTTGGTATGGACGTTGCGGATCGCGAGGCGCCATTCGATACCCTTCGCCATCGCAGGCAAAGGCAACGCCATTGCCGCTCCGCCTGCAACCGCACCCACCAGCAAAGCGCGCCTCGAGAGCGGCTCCAGACATTTCGTACTCGTAACGGAGCCAAGTGGTCGATGTGTCGTTATGTCCATGGAGTTGCATGTAGGGGATTGAAACCGTGCTAAAAACCTTTGCGGGCTTGGCTTGTCTGGCCGTGGCCCCGGTTGGTCTCATGAGTGCCACCGCCCAGGGAACAAATACGCCGCAGACCAAGTCGGCAACCCCGACCCGGCTCGATCTGTCGATCCTTCACGCGCAGGTGATTCTCGATCACCTCGGCTTTTCGCCGGGCGTCCTCGACGGACGCGAAGGCAAGTCGCTTGCGGCGGCGCTCAGTGGTTTCCAGGAAGTGCAGGCGTTGCCCAAAACCGGCAAGCTCGACCAGAAGACGTTGCAGGCGCTGTATCCGCACCGGGCGTTTCGCCCAACGCAACGGATCACGTTGAACGACGCAATCCTTGCAGGGCCCTACACCAACCCACTGCCGAAGGACCCGGCACTACAGTCGAAGCTCCCCGCGCTCGGATACAAGACCGTGATGGAGAAGCTGGGCGAGATGTTCCACACGACCCCGGCGGTGCTGCTCGAACTTAACAGCCCGAATACGAAGCTGACCGCCGGAACGCAGATCGTTGTTCCCAACGCGATCACGACTCAGCGGGCGTATGATCCGAAGCTGCCCGAGGCATGGCGCAAGACGTTGAGCGACCTCAACGTCGACTCGACCCAGCCGGTGGGTGCCAAGATCGTCGTGTCGAAGTCGAAGGAAGTGCTGCGCGTGCTCGACAAGGACGGGAAACTCGTCGCACAGTTCATGGCGACGATGGGCAGCACGCACGATCCGCTTCCGATCGGGACGTGGAAGGTGAAGGGCGCGTCGTATAATCCCGAGTTCCACTTCAATCCGGACCTGTTCTGGGACGCTAAGAAGAGCGCCAAGCAGGCGCTGCTGCCGCCCGGGCCAAATGGTCCGGTCGGTGTCGTGTGGCTGGATTTGTCCAAGCCGCATTACGGGATCCACGGTACGCCGTCGCCCGAAACGATCGGTCGAGCGGAAAGCCATGGCTGCATCCGGCTGACCAATTGGGATGCAGCGCGACTCGCAATGATGATCAAGCCCGGTACGCCAGCCGTATTCCAGAGCTGAGCGGACATCGGCGTGCGGCGGATCGGTTTCGTCATTCTCGGGCTGCTGGTCGCGGTCGTCGGGGTCTGGATAGGCATGCTGGCCCTGTTGCCGGATGCGCCGGCGGGATCTCCCGGAGTAACACCGGGTCCACTTGCGCGGCTTCGGCTTGCAGTGCGCTGGCAACCCCAACCAGTCGATATCGGCGCGGGCCGGGGCGGGGCAATCCTTTTGGGTATGCCGGTTGCGGGCGTTGCGCGGAGCGATATTCGCGATTCATGGGGGGATGCACGCGAAGATGGCGCACGGGAGCATCACGGCACCGATGTGATGGCGGCGGCGAACACCCCCGTCGTCGCTGCGGCGCCCGGCGTCGTGGAGAAGTTGTGGAACAGTGGCGCAGGCGGGATCACCGTCTATGTCCGCTCGCCATCCCGCACGTGGACGCATTATTATGCACATCTCGCACGATATGCCCCCGGACTGCACGAAGGACAGGCCATCACCAACGGCCAGCTTTTGGGATTTGTCGGCGACACCGGAAATGCGGGGGCGGGAAATTATCACCTGCATTTCGGCCTGACCCGGACCGACCCCGCGCAACATTGGTATGAAGGAACCGACGTCGATCCGTTCCCCTATCTTGCCGGGAAGCCGCTGCCCGGCTAAGGCCTCGCGCCACGGTGCCGCGGTAGCGCGACGCCCCTTTGGCTCTTTGCAACGCAGGCAACCCCCATGAAGATCAACGCGGTCGAAATCCGTCCCGGCAACATTCTCGAATATGACGGCGGCATCTGGCGTGCGGTCAAGATCCAGCATACCCAGCCCGGCAAGGGTGGCGCGTACATGCAGGTCGAGATGAAGAATCTCATCGACGGTCGCAAGAACAACGTCCGCTTCCGCTCGGCCGAGAGCCTTGAGAAGGTCCGGCTGGACACGGTCGATTTCCAGTTCCTGTTCCGCGAGGGCGATACGCTGACCTTCATGGACAAGGTCAATTACGAGCAGATTTCGCTCGACGCCGACATCCTGGGTGATGCGGCGGCGTTCCTGCAGGACGGCATGGATGTCGTCATGGAATTGTGGGAGGAGCGCCCGATCTCGGTGCAGCTGCCCGACACGATCGAGGCGATGATCGTCGAGGCTGATGCCGTGGTGAAAGGGCAGACTGCCTCGTCGAGCTACAAGCCCGCGATCCTCGAGAATGGCGTCCGCGTGATGGTCCCGCCGCATATCGGCGCAGGAACGCGGATCGTCGTCGACGTCTACGAACAGACCTATGTGAAGCGCGCCGAATAACCTCGTCTCCCTCTCCCCGCTTGCGGGGAGAGGGTGGCCGAGCGAAGCGAGGACGGGAGAGGGGCAGTATCGTAGCGCACCGCACTTTACTGCCCCTCTCCCCGACCCTCTCCCCGCAAGCGGGGAAAGGGAGAAGAAAGAAAAAGATATGCCCTCCCATTCCGGTCTGATGACCGTCATCGATCGCGCCGCACGCAAGGCTGGCCCACGTCTGCGCCGCGATTTCAACGAGGTCCAGCAGCTGCAGGTCAGCCGCAAGGGCCCGGCCGACTTCGTGACGATCGCCGACCAGCGCGCCGAGCAGACGCTGTATGAGGAACTGTCGCGCGCACGCCCCGATTGGGGTTTCTTGATGGAAGAGCGCGGCGAAGTCGCGGGTGATCCCAACAAGCCGCGCTTCATCGTCGATCCCCTCGATGGCACGACCAACTTCCTTCACGGCATCCCGCACTTCGCGATCTCGATCGCGGTCGAGGAGCCGATGCCCAACGGCAAGCGCGAGATCACCTCGGCGATGGTCTATCAGCCGATCACCGACGAGGCGTTCTGGGCCGAGAAGGGCCGCGGCGCATGGGTTCAGGAGCAGCGTCTGCGTGTTTCGGCGCGGCGCGATCTGGCCGACTCGCTGATCGCGACGGGAATTCCGTTCCTCGGCCATGGCAATTTTGCCGAATGGTCGCGCATCTTCGGTGCGATCGCGCCCGAGGTTGCCGGGATTCGCCGGATGGGGTCGGCGGCGCTCGATCTCGCCTGGGTCGCGGCGGGGCGGTACGATGGCTATTGGGAATCGGGTCTCAAGCCGTGGGACGTCGCGGCGGGGCTGTTGCTGGTCAAGGAAGCGGGTGGGTTCGTGACCGACTTCCGCGGCGGCGAGAAGATGATGGAACGCAACGAGTTCCTTGCGGCGAACGACGGATTGCAGTCGCGACTCCACAAATTGCTCGCGGGCGCGCTGCGCTGAGGGCAGGGGGCGCAGCGCTGCCCTCATTCCGTCATCCCCGCGGAGGCGGGGATCCATACTGGCTGGTCTCGGTCGCCCTCGCCACCGCTGCGTCAATGGATTCCCGCCGTCGCGGGAATGACGGATGGGAGAGACCAACACCCGCGAAATGCCTGTTGCGATTCATTCTCACGCCCGCAACCCTTGCCCCTAAAAGCCCATGGTCCTAAAGCCCTGAGCATCCCTTCGCACATGCGAGAACACCCTTGGTTGACCTGTCACAATATCTGCCGATCCTGCTGTTCCTCGGCGTCGCGCTCGTGCTGTCCAGCGCGTTCGTGTTCCTGCCGATGCTCGTTGCGCGCCTGACCGGGGCGCACAAACCGACTGCAGAGAAGCTTTCCGAATATGAGTGCGGCTTCCCCGCATTCGAAGATCCGCGCAGCCAGTTCGACGTTCGATTCTATCTGGTCGCGATTCTGTTCATCATCTTCGATCTCGAAGCGGCGTTTCTGTACCCGTGGGCGGTCAGCGTGTTTCAGCTCGGCTGGGTCGCATGGGGTTCGATGATGGTCTT
>Ga0265780_10001040_pt1 | contig 40636 bp, 38 predicted proteins | sample P1T30metagenome_FD_192432 | JGI IMG/M metagenome (GOLD analysis project Ga0265780, IMG submission 192432) | Plant litter microbial communities from East Loma Ridge, Irvine, California - P1 T30 | ecosystem: Environmental > Terrestrial > Plant litter > Unclassified | place: USA: California...
GCAGGGGCGACGTCGTCATGGGCAGGCTGACGGGAGGCCGTTGAAGGAATGCATATCCATCTGCGTAACGAGCAGCCGAAAGTAGCCTAAGCGCTAGCGCTTGATCCGTCGCCCCTGCGCAGGCAGGGGTCCAAGTTCTGCATGCGCAGTCGACATGCACGCAACTTGGGCCCCTGCCTTCGCAGGGGCGACGTTTTGTGCGGTACGGTAAAATGATTCCATGCCCCACAAGATCCCCGAATCCGTCCTGGTCGTCATCCACAGCGCCGACCTGGAAGTGTTGCTGATCGAACGCGCCGACCGTCCCGGGTTCTGGCAGTCGGTCACGGGTTCGCTCGACGCCCCTGACGAACCGCTGCTGCAGACCGCCGCGCGCGAGCTGTTCGAGGAAACCGGCATCCGGGCCGACGGCGAGGGCATCGTGCTGCGCGACTGGCAGCTGTCGAACGTCTACGAAATCTACCAGACCTGGCGCCACCGCTACGCGCCCGGCGTCACCCACAATACCGAACACGTGTTCTCGGTCTGCGTGCCGCGTGATATCCCCATCGTGCTGGCCCCGCGCGAGCACGTCCGCCATGCCTGGCTGCCGCTGCTGGAAGCGGCCGATCGCTGTTTTTCCGGCTCGAACGCCGAAGCCATCCTGCAGCTGCCGCGGCGCGTCCAGGCTCCGACGCGCTAGCATCCGGCGCACATCGATATGCGCTGAATGTTTTAACAAAAAAGACATATAAAAGCATAAAAGCATTCGTTCCGATCCGGGTCCGCCGGCGTTAGCCTTGGCTGTCCCACATGACCCGGAACCCACCATGAATGTCTTATTGCTGGGCGGCAGCCCATCCGCTCCTTCGACTACCTGGCGCCTGCTGCAGCTGGCGGGCGAACGCCTGGCGGCGCAAGGCTGCCGTACGCAGGCGCTGCACGTGCGCGAGCTGCCCGGAGTAGCGCTGCTGCGCGCCGACGCCAGCGATCCGGCGCTGGCCCAGGCGCTCGCCAGGGTGGCGCAGGCCGATGCCATCGTGGTCGGCACGCCGGTCTACAAGGCCTCGTTCAGCGGCGTCCTCAAGACCTTCCTCGACCTGCTGCCGCAGGATGGCCTGTCGGGCAAGCTGGTGCTGCCGCTGGCCACCGGCGGCAGCCAGTCGCACATGCTGGCCATCGACTACGCGCTGCGCCCGGTGCTGGCCTCGCTGGGCCCGCGCCAGATCCTGCCGGGCATCTACGCCACCTCCGAACAACTCCCCTGGCATCCGGAAGCCGGCCTGCAGGCGGCGCCGGCCATCGCCGCCCGCATCGAGGCCGGCGTCGAGCAGCTGGCGCACGAACTGCGCCTGGCCGCGCGGCACCGCGCCGGCGCGCCGCCAGCCGACCGCATCGCGGTCGCCGCCTGAGCGTGGCCGATACCCGGACAGGACAACGATCAAGACGACGATAACAACAAGGACCTCCCATGACCGACCACTTCGACCACGCGCGCCAGCGGCGCCGCACCATCGGCCTGCTGTTCGCCGCCGCCGCCGGCGTACCGCTGGCATCGCGTCTCGCCCAGGCCGCCGCGCCGGCGCGCGAGATCCGCATCGGCTACCAGAAATACGGCACGCTGACGCTGCTGAAAGGGCGCGGCACCCTCGAAAAACGCCTGGCCGGTAAAAACGTCACGGTGCGCTGGACCGAGTTCCCGGCCGGTCCGGCCCTGCTGGAAGGACTGAACGTCGGCAGCATCGATTTCGGTACGGTGGGAGAAGCGCCGCCGATCTTCGCCCAGGCCGCCGGCGCCGACCTGGTCTACGTCGGCAACGAGCCGCCGTCGCCGGCGTCCGAGGCGATCGTCGTGCCCAAGGCCTCGACCCTGCGCGGCCTGGCCGACCTGAAGGGCAGGAAGATCGCGCTGAACAAGGGATCGAACGTGCATTACCTGCTGGTGAAGGCGCTGGAAAAGGCCGGCATCGCCTATGCCGACATCCAGCCGGTCTACCTGCCGCCGGCCGAGGCGCGCGCCGCCTTCGAGCGCGGCGCCGTCGACGCCTGGGCGATCTGGGATCCCTTCCTGGCCGCGGCCGAGAAGCAGCTCGGCGCACGCGTGCTGGCCGATGGCCGGGGCCTGGTCGCCAACCACCAGTTCTACCTGGCCGCGCGGCCCTTCGCGCAGCAGCACGGCGACCTGGTGCGCATCGCGATCGACGAGCTGGCCAGCGTCGACGAATGGGGCAGGGCGCATCCGCAGGAGGTAGCGGCGATCCTGGCCTCTCAAACCGGCCTGCCGCTCGATGCGGTGGCGCTGGCGGCATCGCGTTATGCCTACGGCGTCAAGCCGGTCACGCCGGCGGTGTTGAAAGAGCAGCAGAACATCGCCGACGCCTTCCACAAGCTGAAACTGATTCCCAAGCCGATCGTCGTGCGCGATGCGCAGCCGTCGGCGCAATTATTGAACCAACTGCTCGCCAAGGAGTAATCATGTCCACGCCCACCGTCTTCTGGTTCCTGCCCACCCATGGCGACAGCCGCTACCTCGGCACCAGCCGCGGCGCGCGCGCCGTCGACGGCGACTACCTGCGCCAGGTCGCGGTGGCGGCCGACACGCTCGGCTACGACGGCGTGCTGCTGCCGACCGGGCGCTCCTGCGAAGACCCGTGGATCACCGCGTCGTCCCTGATCCACGAAACGAAGAACCTGAAATTCCTGGTCGCGGTCCGCCCGGGCCTGTCCACGCCCGGGCTGTCGGTGCGCATGGCATCGACCTTCGACCGCCTGTCGAAGGGGCGCCTGCTGATCAACGTGGTGACCGGCGGCGACCAGGGCGAGCTCGAAGCCGACGGCCTCTTTGCCGACCACGCCACCCGCTACGAGATCTCGGAAGAATTCATCCGCATCTGGCGCGGCGCGATGGCGGGCGAGGGCGGCGACAAGGGCTTCGACTTCGAGGGCAGGCACTTGACCGTGAAGGGCGCGCGCACCCTGTATCCGTCGCCGCAGAAGCCGTATCCGCCACTGTACTTCGGCGGCTCGTCGGAGGCGGCGCACGCGCTGGCGGCCGAGCAGATGGACGTCTACCTCACCTGGGGCGAACCGCCGGCGGCGGTGGCGGAAAAGATCGCGGACATCCGCGCCCGCGCCGCGCGCCATGGCCGCACGCTGCGCTTCGGCATCCGCCTGCACGTGATCGTGCGCGAGACCGTTGATGCGGCATGGCGCGCTGCCGATGAACTGATCGGCCACCTGGACGACGACGTCATCGCCAAGGCCCAGGCCGCGTTCTCGAAGATGGATTCGGTCGGCCAGCGGCGCATGGCGGCCCTGCACGGCGGCCGCCGCGACAAGCTGGAAGTCTCGCCCAACCTGTGGGCCGGCGTCGGCCTGGTGCGCGGCGGCGCCGGCACCGCCCTGGTCGGCGATGCCGAAACGGTGGCGGCGCGCATGCGCGAATACCAGGAGCTCGGCATCGAGACCTTCATCCTGTCCGGCTATCCGCACCTGGAAGAATCCTACCGCTTCGCCGAGCTGGTGTTCCCGCTGCTGGGCAAGGGCAGGGAGCAGGGCCAGCATTCGCTCACCGGACCCTTCGGCGAAGTGATGGCCAGCGACATCGTGCCCAAGAAGGTGGCCTGATGCGCGCCCGTGTCGCAGGCTGGCTGGCGCCGCTGGCGCCCTGGGCCTTGCCGGTGCTGCTGGTATCGAGCTGGCAGCTTGCCGCCCAGGCCGGGCTGCTGTCGAGCCGCATCCTGCCCGAGCCCTGGGCGGTGGCCAGGGCCTTCCTTGCCCTGGCCGAGTCGGGCGAGCTGTGGGCCCACCTGCGCGTGAGCCTGTGGCGCGCGCTGGCCGGCTTCGGCCTGGGCGCCGCCATCGGCCTGGCGCTGGGCCTCTTGAACGGCAGCAGCCGGCGCGCCGCCACGCTGCTCGACACCACCGTGCAAATGGTGCGCAACATCCCGGCCCTGGCCCTGATCCCGCTGGTGATCATGTGGTTCGGCATCGACGAGGCGGCCAAGCTGTTCCTGCTGTCGGTCGGCGTGTTCTTCCCGGTCTACCTGAATACCTTCCACGGCATCCGCTCGGTGGACCCGGCCCTGGTCGAGATGGCGCGCAGCTACGGCCTGTCCGGCTGGGCCCTGTACCGCGACGTGATCCTGCCGGGCGCGCTGCCCTCGATCCTGGTCGGCGTGCGCTTTTCTCTGGGCCTGGTGTGGGTGCTGCTGATCGTCGCCGAGACCATCTCGGCCCAGGCCGGGATCGGCTACATGACGATGAACGCGCGCGAGTTCCTGCAGACCGACGTGGTGCTGGTCGGGGTGCTGCTGTACGCGCTGCTGGGCAAGGCGGCCGACCTGTCGGCGCGCGCCATGGAGCGCCATTTCCTGCGCTGGAATCCGGCCTACCGATAAGAGGACGCCATGCAAGTCAACCACCTGGAAGAAAGCCGCGTCGGCGAGACGCACGAGCGCGCCGTGCGCGGCGCCCACCTGAACCTGCGCAAGCTGGTCAAGGCGTATGCGGGACGCACCGTCCTCGACGCCATCGACCTCAAGATCGCGCCGGGCGAATTCGTCGCCGTGGTCGGGCGCAGCGGCTGCGGCAAGAGCACGCTGCTGCGCGCCATCGCCGGCCTGGAAAAACCCGATGGCGGCCAGGTCAGGATCGGCGGCGGCGGCGCGCGTCCGGAAGTGCGCATGATGTTCCAGGATGCGCGCCTGCTGCCCTGGAAGCGCGTGCTGGACAACGTGGCGCTGGGCCTGCCGGACGGCGCCGCGGCGGCCCAGGCGGCGCTGGCCAGCGTCGGCCTGTGCGAGCGCGGCGGCGACTGGCCGGCCGTGCTGTCCGGCGGCCAGCGCCAGCGCGTGGCCCTGGCGCGCGCGCTGGTGCACCGGCCGCAGCTGCTGCTGCTCGACGAGCCGCTCGGCGCACTCGACGCCCTGACCCGCATCGAGATGCAGCGCCTGATCGAAGCGCTGTGGCGCGAGCGCGGCTTCACCGCCGTGCTGGTCACCCACGACGTGCAGGAAGCGGTGGCCCTGGCCGACCGTGTCCTGCTGGTCGAGGACGGGCGCGTGGCGCTCGACCTGCGCGTCGAGCTGGCGCGTCCGCGCGAACGCGGCAGCGCGGCCCTGGGCGCCATCGAGAAGCAGGTGCTGGACCGGGTACTGGGTGCGCATGCTGGTCAAACCTGCACTTGAGCAATTAACTAGTGATAGCCGAGATTTCCTTCCTTCGACCCTCCCCGCATATGGTGTTGTCCAAATTAAATTTTGATAAATGCATACAACACAATATATTGATTTGTTTGACAGCTAGAAACGATTTGTTTAAGGTCATTCAGTCGCCAGTGGCGAATTTTCGTTTTGAAAGTCCAACAAAGGGATAAGGAGAACAAGATGAGCGAACGCGCACAGGATGAGAAGGTCAAGAGTGTCGGAGTCGATAATGACTGCCTTTGCATCGAGCTGTTGAACGGCCTCCGACTGATGGGGCCGCTGCGTACCAATCCGGTCTACCGCGATCCGGTGGCCCAGGCCGAAAACCGTGCACTGAAGCAGGCCGAATTCCTGTCTTCCGCCAGCTGAGCAGTTTCTGTATTCTCCCCGGCCGCCCGGCCGGGGTGAGCGCCCGCACGATTGCCGTGCCGCCGCAAAGACCCGGGCTGATGGGGGTACAATGTCCCCATGAAAATCCGTGTAGCGACCTATAACATTCACAAGGGCGTTTCATCATTCCGCAGTACGCCACGCGTGCTGGCACTGAAGAAAGCCATCGGCGCTTTCAGTGCGGATGTGGTGTTCCTGCAGGAGGTGCAAGGTCGTCATGACCGCTACCAGGCGCGCTTCGGCGAGCGGGTGCGCAGCCCTCACCACCACTGGCCGGAAAAATCCCAGCACGAATTCTTTGCCGGGGAAATGCTGCATTCGGCCTACGGCATGAACGCCGTCTACGACCATGGCCACCACGGCAATGCGCTGCTGTCCAGCTACCCGATCGGCAACCAGAGCAACCACGACGTGTCCGACCACGCCTACGAGCAGCGCGGCATCCTGCATTGCGTGCTGGAGACGCCGGACTGCAAGGTCCATTGCTACGTCGTGCACCTCGGCCTGTTCGAAGGCAGCCGCCGGCGCCAGACCGATGCGCTGATCAGCGCCGTCAACGAGTCGGCCCCGAACGGCGAGCCGGTCATCATCGCCGGCGATTTCAACGACTGGCGCAATACCCTGAGCGATTGCCTGCGCTTAAAATTGGGTGTGGTCGAGGTGTTCGACGAGCTGGCCAAGCCGTGGCGCCTGGGCGAGATGGTGCGCAATATGGCGGGGCGCGAGCGCCGCCTGGTGCCGGCGCGTACCTTCCCGGCCGCGCTACCCTGGTTCCGGCTCGACCGGATCTACGTGCGCGGCTTCCAGGTCGAGCATGCCGAGGTACTGCACGGCCCCCAGTGGGCGCGCCTGTCCGACCACGCACCGATCGTGGCCAACCTGCACCTGAAATAGCATGCGTTCTGTTAGCTATGTAGCGAACAACGACGTCACCCTACTCGCAAGCGGCAGCACTTACTTCCCGGCCTTGCTGGCGGCGCTCGACGCTGCCAGCACCGAGATCCTGTACGAAACCTATATCTATGCCGAGGACGAGCAGGCACGCGCCATCAGCGCCGCGCTGGTGCGGGCCGCCGCGCGCGGCGTCAAGGTGCGCGTGCTGGTCGACTGGTTCGGCACCGGCAACCGCGTCGCCTGCGCCTTGCGCCAGGAGTTCGCGGCGGCCTGCGTCCACTACCGCATGTTCAACCCCTGGTTCCGGCGCGGCAGCGCGCGCAGCCACCGCAAGATCGCCGTCATCGACCGCAGCCTGGCCTTCGTCGGCGGCATCAATACCAACGACGACACCCTGCACGACTACGCGCCGCACGCGCCGCTGCCGGCGCCGCGCTGGGATTTCGCGGTCAGCGTGCGCGGCCCGCTGGTGGAGGAAATCCTGCGCGAGTCGCAGGCCCAGTGGCTGCGCTCGGGCCACCTGCCGATCGTCGGGCGCATCAACCTGTATCGCGAATTGCGCAAGCAGCCGCCCAGCCAGGGCGAGCGGCCGATGCGCGCCGGCTTCGTGGTGCGCGACAACCTGCGCAACCGGCGCATGATCCAGCGCACGTATCTGCAGGCGATCGGCCAGGCGCACCGGCGCGTGCTGATGGCCACGCCGTATTTCGCCCCGGGCCGCAAGTTCCGCGATGCGCTGTGCCGGGCGGCGCGGCGCGGCGTCGATGTCTGCCTCCTGATCGGGGTGGGGGAGTTCCGCATGCAGGATGCGGTGGCCTCGTCCTTCTATCCGCAACTGCTGGCGGCCGGGGTGCGCATCGTCGAATACCGCAAGACCCAGCTGCACGCCAAGGTCGCGGTGGTCGACGACGATTGGGCCACGGTCGGCTCCAGCAATTGCGACGGCCTGTCGCTGTTCGTGAACCAGGAAGCCAATGTGGTGGTGCGCGACGCCGGTTTCGCGGCGACGCTGGCGCGCCAGATCGAGCACGGCGTCGCCGACGGCGTCACGGTCTGCATGGACGACCTGCGCCAGCTCGGATGGGTGCGCCGCGCCAGCCACGGGATGGCCTATCTACTTTATAAACTCACGATGCGCGTGTTCGCCATCGGGTATGCCTGAAGAGTAATCAGTTATGGAAAACGACAACGTACGCATCGACAAATGGCTGTGGGCGGCGCGCTTCTTCAAGACGCGCTCGCTGGCGGCGGACGCGGTCGAGCGCGGGCGCGTGCGCATCGGGGGCGAACCCGTCAAGCCGGCGCGCGCCGTGAAGACCGGGGATAAAATTTTCATCGACAACGGTTCGAGCCGCTGGGAAGTGGTGGTGCTGGGCCTGTCCGACAAGCGCGGACCGGCTCCGGTGGCGCAGGCGCTGTACCGCGAAACCGAAGAAAGTATCGTCAAGCGCGCCAACGACCAGGAAGCGCGCCGCCTGTTCCCCGAACCGGGCAGCACCATCAAGGGTCGCCCGACCAAACGCGACCGCCGCGCCATCACGCGCGCCGGCGGCGACGCCGACCATTGACGGCCGGGCCGCCTTGCGGAGCGGCCTTTGCCCTTGCGCCAGAGCACTAGAACGGCGCCTCTAAACTTCCTGTTTGACATTTCAAGGCTGGTAGATAATAGTACGAGCGTTCGGATTTTTTCGATTCACTCAAAGGTACTGTCATTAGCACTTCAGCCAAATCCATGAGCATGCGCAAGGGCGAGATGACGCGGGCCGCGATTCTCGACGTCGCGCTCGAACTCGCCAGTCGCGACGGCCTCGAAGGCCTGACCATCGGGCTGCTGGCCGATCGGATGAACATGAGCAAATCGGGTGTCTTCGCCCATTTCGGTTCGCGCGAAGACCTGCAGATCGAAGTGCTGCGCCTGTACCACGGCCGCTTCGAGCAGGAAGTGTTTTTTCCCAGTATCACGGAAGCCCGCGGCCTGCCGCGCCTGGAAGCCATGTTCAACCGCTGGCTCAAGCGCGTCTCGGTCGAGATCGCATCCGGCTGCATCTATATCAGCGGCGCGGTCGAATACGACGACCGTCCGGGGCCGATCCGCGAAGCGCTGGTGGCGATGGTGCGCGCCTGGCAGGACGCCCTGGTACGCAGCGCCCAGCAGGCGATCGACTGCGGCGACCTGAAGGACGACACCGACGCCCAGCAGCTGGTGTACGAGATGTACGGCCTGGTGCTGGCGGTGCACCACGATGCGCGCTTCCTGCGCATCCCGGGTGCGGTCGACCGCGCGCACCGCGGCTTTGCCCGCCTGATCGAAGATTACCGCAACCCCAACAGCAAGCATGCCAGCCGGCCGGACGATTCCGCGCCCGCATAACCAATATTCATACCGTCAGGAGAACACCATGGGTCAGTACGTCGCGCCACTTCGGGATATGCAGTTTGTTCTGCATGAGTTCCTCAACGTCACCGAAGAGTACAAGAATCTTCCGCCGTACGCGGAGTTCGACGCCGACATCATCAACCAGGTGCTGGAAGAGGGTGCGAAGTTTACGCAGGAAGTGCTGTTCCCGCTGAACCACAGCGGCGACCGCGAAGGCTGCCATTTCGACGCCGCCACCAAGGCGGTCACCACGCCCAAGGGCTTCAAGGAAGCCTACAAGCAGTACGTCGAAGGCGGCTGGGCGGCATTGGCCTGCGACCCGGAATACGGCGGCCAGGGCCTGCCGGTCTCGCTGAACAACTCCTTCTACGAGATGCTGAATTCGTCGAACCAGGCCTGGTCGATGTACCCGGGCCTGTCGCACGGCGCCTACGAATGCCTGAAGGAGCACGGCACCGACGAGCAGAAGGCGCAGTACCTGCCCAAGCTGGTCTCGGGCGAGTGGACCGGCACCATGTGCCTGACCGAAGCCCATTGCGGCACCGACCTGGGCCTGCTGCGCTCGAAGGCCGAACCGCAGGCCGACGGCACGTATAAAATCACCGGCTCGAAGATCTTCATCTCGGCCGGCGACCACGACATGGCCGAGAACATCGTCCACCTGGTGCTGGCGCGCCTGCCGGACGCGCCGGAAGGCTCGAAGGGCATCTCGCTGTTCCTGGTGCCGAAGTTCCTGCCGACCGCCGACGGTTCGCTGGGCGAACGCAACCCGATCTTCTGCGGCGCCATCGAAGAAAAGATGGGCATCCACGGCAACGCCACCTGCCAGATGAACCTGGACGGCGCCGTCGGCACCCTGATCGGCCAGCCGCACAAGGGCCTGAACGCGATGTTCGTGTTCATGAACGCCGCCCGCCTGGGCGTGGGCATGCAGTCGCTGGGCCTGACCGAAGTCGCCTACCAGAACGCGCTGACCTATGCGAAGGACCGCATCCAGATGCGCAGCCTGTCGGGCCCGAAGGCGCCGGACAAGCCGGCCGACCCGATCATCGTGCACGCCGACGTGCGCCGGATGCTGCTGACCGCCAAGGCCTATGCCGAAGGCGCGCGCGCGCTGACCTCCTACGTGGCGCTGCAGATCGACCGCGAACTGAACCACCCCGATGAAGAGGTCCGCAAGGAAGCCGCCGGCGAAGTCGCGCTCCTGACCCCGATCGTCAAGGCCTTCATCACCGACAACGGCTGGATCGCCACGTCGGAAGCGATGCAGGTGTACGGCGGCCACGGCTACATCAGCGAGTGGGGCATGGAACAGTACGTGCGCGACGCCCGCATCAACATGATCTACGAAGGCACCAACACCGTGCAGTCGCTGGACCTCCTGGGCCGCAAGGTCCTGATGGACAACGGCGCCAAGCTGCGCGCCTTCGGCGAGAAGATCAAGGCCTTCGTGGAAGAGAACGGCCTGGACGAATCGTTGTCCGAGTTCGTGACCCCGCTGGGCGAGCTGGGCGAGAAGGTCGGCAAGCTGACCATGGAAATCGGCATGAAGGCCTTCCAGAACCAGGACGAAGTCGGCGCCGCCGCCGTGCCCTACCTGCGCGTGGCCGGCCACCTGGTGTTCTCCTACTTCTTCGCGCAGATGGCCAAGATCGCGCTGGAGAAAAAGGATTCGGGCGACAGGTTCTACGAATCGAAGCTGGCCACGGCGCGCTTCTACTTCGCGCGCCTGTATCCGGAAACCGCGATGCTGATCCGCCAGGCGCGTTCGGGAGCGTCGAACCTGCTGGACCTGGACGCCGACCTGTTCTAAGCACGACCATCCCGTACCAACGCGTACAACTGCTTCATTGACCCGTCGTCCCGGCGCAGGCCGGGACCCAATTTCGTAGCGACTCGCGGAAATTAGGCCCCTGCCTTCGCAGGGGCGACGCTAACTTAGGATTACGAGAGATGACCAACTTCATCGTCAAGAAAGTCGCCGTGCTGGGCGCCGGCGTGATGGGCGCGCAGATTGCGGCGCACTGCGTCAACGCCAAGGTACCGGTCGTGCTGTTCGACCTGCCGGCAAAGCCGGAGCAAGGCTCCGGCGGTAAAGCCGTTAAAAATGCCATCGTCCTCAAAGCCATCGAGAACCTCAAGAAGCTCTCGCCGGCCCCGCTGGGCAACAAGGACGACGCGGCGCTGATCGAAGTCGCCAACTACGAGGACAACCTCGAACTGCTGGCCGGCTGCGACCTGATCATCGAAGCCATCGCCGAGCGCATGGACTGGAAGCACGACCTGTACAAGAAGGTCGCGCCGCACATCGGCGCCAACGCCATCTTCGCCTCGAACACGTCGGGGCTGTCGATCGAGAAGCTGGCCGAAGGCTTCGATGCCGAGCTGAAGTCGCGCTTCTGCGGCGTGCACTTCTTCAACCCGCCGCGCTATATGCACCTGGTCGAACTGATCCCGACCGCGGCGACGAAGCCGGAAATCCTCGACCAGCTCGAGACCTTCCTGACCTCGACCCTGGGCAAGGGCGTCGTGCGCGCCAAGGACACCCCGAACTTCATCGCCAACCGCGTCGGCATCTTCGGCATGCTGGCCACCATCCACGAAGCCGAGAAGTTCGGCCTGTCGGTGGACGTGGTCGACGACCTGACCGGCGCCAAGCTGGGCCGCGCCAAGTCGGGCACCTTCCGCACCGCGGACGTGGTCGGCCTGGACACCATGGGCCATGTGATCAAGACCATGCAGGACACCCTGCAGGACGATCCCTTCTTCGCCATCTACAAGACGCCGGACGTGCTGTCGAAGCTGATCGAGAAGGGCGCGCTGGGCCAGAAGACCGGCGCCGGCTTCTATAAGAAGGTCGGCAAGGACATCCAGCGCCTGGACTTCGCCACCGGCGAATACGTCGCGGGCGGCGCCAAGGCCGCCGACATCGTCGGCCGCATCCTGAAAGAGAAAGACCCGGTCAAGAAGTTCAAGGCCATGCGCGAATCGACCAACCCGCAGGCGCAGTTCCTGTGGGCGATCTTCCGCGACGCCTTCCACTACATCGCCTTCCACCTCGAGTCGATCGCCGACAATGCGCGCGACGTCGACTTCGCGATGCGCTGGGGCTTCGGCTGGAGCGTCGGTCCCTTCGAGACCTGGCAGGCGGCCGGCTGGACCCAGATCGCCCAGTGGGTCAAGGAAGACATCGAGGCCGGCAAGGCCCTGAGCTCCGCGCCGCTGCCGGACTGGGTGTTCAGCGCGCCGGTATCGGAGAAGGGCGTGCACACCCCCGAGGGTTCGTACTCGGTGTCGAAAAACGCCTACGTGCCGGGCTCGAGCCTGCCGGTCTACCAGCGCCAGCAGTTCCGCGCCCCGGTGGTGGGCGCGGGCGGCCAGGATCCGAAGACCGCAGGCACCACCGTGTTCGAAGACGACTCCGTGCGCCTGTGGCATGCGGACGACGAAGTGCTGGTCATCTCGCTCAAGACCAAGATGCACGTGATCGGCGACGGCGTCATCAAGGGCATCAAGCGCGCCCTGGCCGAAGCGGAGCAGGGCTACAAGGGCATCGTGATCTGGAATACCGATGCGGCCGAAGGCGGCGCGTTCTCGGCCGGCGCCGACCTGCAATCGGCCCTGCCGGCCTTCATGACCGGCGGCGCGAAGGCGATGGAGCCGATCGTGCGCGAGCTGCAGGACACCTTCATGGCCATGAAGTACTCGAACATCCCGGTGGTGGCGGCGGTAAGCGGCCTGGCCCTGGGCGGCGGCTGCGAGATGGCGCTGCACGCGTCGAAGCGCGTGGCCTCGATCGAGTCCTACATCGGCCTGGTCGAAGTCGGCGTCGGCCTGGTGCCGGCAGGCGGCGGCCTGAAGGAAGCGGCGCTGCGCGCGGCCAATGAGGCCAAGGGCAACGACATCCTGCAATTCCTGAAGACCGGCTTCATGAACGCCGCCACCGCGCAAGTGTCGAAATCGGCGCTGGAAGCGAAGGCCATGGGCTACCTGAAGGAAGACGACATCATCGTGTTCAACCCCTACGAGCTGCTGCACGTGGCCAAGGTGACGGCGCGCGCCATGTTCGACGCTGGCTACCGCGCCCCGGCACGCCGCGGCGTTCCGGTCACCGGCCGCTACGGCTGGGCCACGATCCGCGGCCAGATGGTCAATATGCGCGACGGCGGCTTCATCTCGGCTTATGACTACCAGCTGGGCGACACCATCGCCGAAATCGTGAGCGGTGGCGACATCGACCAGGGCAGCGTGGTGAGCGAGCAGTGGCTGCTCGACATGGAACGCAAGGCCTTCATCTCGCTGCTGAACAATCCGAAGACCCAGGAACGGATCATGGGCATGATGCAGACCGGTAAACCGGTACGCAACTAAGCGGTCCGTAACTTAGCCTCGGAAAAAAGGACTACTGACATGAGCAAACAACTTCAAGACGCATACATCGTCGCAGCGACCCGCACCCCGATCGGCAAGGCGCCGCGCGGCATGTTCAACAAGACCCGCCCGGACGACCTGCTGATCGCAGCGATCCAGGGCGCCATGAAAGCCGTGCCGAACCTGGACCCGGCGCTGATCGTCGACGCCATCATCGGCTGCTCGTTCCCGGAAGCGGAGCAGGGCTTCAACATCGCGCGCCAGGCCGTGGTCATGGCCGGCCTGCCGACCACCGTCGGCGGCGTGACCGTGAACCGCTACTGCGCCTCGGGCATCACCGCCCTGGCGATGGCGGCGGACCGCATCCGCGTGGGCGAAGCCGACGTGATGATCGCCGGCGGCGTCGAATCGATGTCGATGGTGCCGATGATGGGCCACCACCCGTCGATCAATATGCGCGTGTTCGAGGACGAGAACGTCGGCCTGGCCTACGGCATGGGCCTGACCGCCGAGAAGGTCGCCACCCAGTGGAAGATCAGCCGCGAAGACCAGGACGCCTTCGGCCTGGAATCGCACCGCCGCGCCATCGCCGCGCAGCAGGCCGGCCAGTTCAAGGACGAGATCACCCCGGTCGAAGTCGTGACCCGCACGCCGAACCTGGCGACCGGCGAGATCGACGTGAAACGCCGCACCGTCGACCAGGATGAAGGTCCGCGCGCCGACGCCAGCATGGAAGGCATGGCCAAGCTGAAGCCGGTGTTCGCGGCCAAGGGCAGCGTGACCGCCGCGACTTCCTCGCAGATGTCCGACGGCGCCGGTGCGCTGCTGGTCGTCAGCGAGAAGATCCTGCGCGAGCACAACCTGACCCCGCTGGCCAAGTTCTCCTCCTTCGCCGTGCGCGGCGTGCCGCCGGAGATCATGGGCATCGGCCCGAAGGTCGCGATTCCGGCAGCGCTGGCCGCCGCCGGCATCAGCCAGGACCAGCTGGACTGGATCGAGCTGAACGAAGCCTTCGCCGCGCAGGCGCTGGCCGTGATCCGCGACCTGGGCCTGGATACCAGCAAGGTCAACCCGCTGGGCGGCGCGATCGCCCTGGGCCACCCGCTGGGCGCCACCGGCGCCATTCGCGCGGCCACCGTCGTGCACGCACTGCGCCGCAACAACCTGAAGTACGGCATGGTGACCATGTGCGTCGGCGCCGGCATGGGCGCGGCGGGCATCATCGAACGCGTGTAATCGCCGCTTAGCCGAATAGAAGGGTGGGTACGGAAAACCGTCCCACCCTTTTTTCATACCGAATGCTGCCGCGTTCCCCACGCAGCCGCACCACAACGAATGGAGACCACGATGGAAATCCTGACCACCAAATCCGACGGCATCCTGACGCTCGAATTCAACCGCCCCGAACGCAAGAACGCCATCACCGGCGCCATGTACACCGCCATGGCCGAGGCCCTGCGCGAAGCCGACGCCGATCCGGCCGTGCGCGCCGTCCTCATCGTCGGCAAGCCGGAGATCTTCACCGCCGGGAACGACCTCGACGACTTCCTCAACAACACCGGCGCCGGCTCCATGACCGCCGACCGCCCGGTGTTCCAGTTCATGCAGGCGCTGGAAGGCTGCGCCAAGCCGGTGGTCGCGGCCGTGGCCGGAGTCGCGGTCGGCATCGGCACTACCATGCTGATGCACTGCGACCTGGTCTACGCCGGCGATAACGCCAAGTTCTCGATGCCCTTCAGCCAGCTCGGCCTGTGCCCGGAATTCGCGTCCTCGCTGCTGGTCGCCCAGTCCGCCGGCCATACCCGCGCCGCCGAGAAGCTGATGCTGGGCGAAGCCTTCTCGGCCCAGGAAGCCTTCGAGATGGGCATCGTGGCCAGGGTGCTGCCTGCCGCCGAGCTGCTGGCCTTCGCCCAGGGCCAGGCCGCCAAGCTGGTGAAGCTGCCGGCCGTGTCGATCCGCACCACCAAGGCGCTGATGAAGCGTTCGCGCGCAGCGCTGGTCCAGGACACCATCGCGGCGGAGAACGAGCGTTTTTCCGCCATGCTGGCGGGTGCCGAGGCCAAGGAAGCTTTCACGGCCTTCTTTGAAAAGCGCAAGCCGGACTTCAGCAAGTTCGACTGAACGCCCGCACAAGGCCGCTCCCGCGGCGGGAAGGGTCCCGCCAGTTCGGAGCATACCTTGCTGAACCCGGGCATCCGGCGCGGGCGCTTCCATGGCCGGAAGCGCCGTACTGCCGTCTCCCTGCGCTATTGCCCATCGGCCGGCGGCGCGCAATGCCCGCCGCCGCTGCGCCCGCGCGTCGGCACCGCCCCGCCGCCATACACCGGCAGCTCCAGGTAGGGCTGTTGCGTCGCCCGCGCCGCCAGCACATAGGCCTGGCGCGTGCTGCGGTGCTTCAGCACGATCTGCGCGACATAGGCCGGGGCCAGCACGCGCTGCACCTTGCGCTTGCCGAGGTCGAGGTAGCCGAGCCGCATGCTGGCCGATTCCACCAGGCCTTCGGGGATGTCGCGCTGGCCGAGCAGGGCCGACAGTTGCCACAGGATCTGGCGCGCCCCGGCCTCGGCCTCGATGATGGATGCGCGCTCCAGCACCTCGCCATCGGCCTGGCGCGCCTGGATGGACAGGCTGTCCAGGCTGCCGTCGCCGGCCAGCCGCAGCGCCGCCGAGGCGCCGCCCAGCACCGGCAGGCCTTTGACGAACTGGCGCCAGGCGCCGGTGGCACGGAACAGGGTCGGCGCCGCCTGCCGGCCTTCGCGGTCGGCGCCGCTGCCCAGGGTGCGGAACAGGCGCTCGAAGCGCAGCTCCTTGTCCTGGCCGGCCCAGTCGGCCAGCGCCAGCGCGTGGGCGCGTTCGTCGACCAGCCTGGCCAGGGCTTCGCGGCCGATATCGCGCTCGAAGGGGTGTTCGGCCGGCGCCAGCCCCGACGCGTAGCGCAGCGCGCCGGAAGCATGGTAGACGGTGGCGCGGGCGCCGTCGGGCAGATGCACGACGGTGCGGTCCCCGGCTTCCTTCCAGGGGCCGCCGTCCTCCCGCCCGCAGGCGTCCTGCTGGCGCAGCAGGGACAGGAACTGGCGCGTGCGCGCCTGCAGCTGCTCGCGCGACGGCGTTTGCAGCAGCAGGATGTCGGCCTCGGTGGGCGGCTGGTTGGCGGCGCCGTCGGCGCCGGCGAGCGATTGCAGCAAGCGTTGCTGGTTCATGGTTCAGCCCTCCGTCCAGTACCACAACAGGCAGGCCTGCTGGGCAGGCGCGAGGTCGGGACTCACGCTGCCGTGGCCCCACAGGTGATCGCGGTTGATGGCGCTGAGGTTCCAGCGGATGACGCCGTTGTTCCAGGTGGCGGCATCGCCCACGCAGACCGTGACCGGATGGTTGTCGACCCACCAGTCGGACACGCCGTCGTGCCAGGCGCGCGACACGGTGTCGCCGTCGGTGAGGTTGTCGCCGACGTCTTCGCCGCATTCGTCGGTGGTGATGCCGTCCCACATCAGGTCCCAGGCGCCGCAGTAGATGTGCATGCGCGCGAAGATGTTCCACAGGCCGCCGATGGTCGGCAGGGCGGCGGTGTCGCAGGAATAGGCCATGACCCATTCGTTGTTCCAGTCCTCGCCGAGCTGCCATTGCGCGGAGTTGGCGTACCAGTTGCTCATGGGCGTGTCGTACAGCAGCACGACGTGGCCGGCGGCGTCGTGGTTGCCGTGGGTCTCGATCCAGAACAGGTCGACGTCGTCGGCCCAGGCGCGGTCGCCGCCGCCCTGGTCGCGGTCGCGGATATCGGTTTCCCAGGCGTTGGTATTGGTCCAGTAGAACGCGCGCGCGTGGCCGGCCGAGCGCAGCTTCGCATCCAGGCCGTTGCTGCGGTTGAACGTATAAGTGAGATCGCCCGCCGAGTCCACGTTCGCGGCACGCGCGTGGCTGAAGTAGCGGATCGCTTCGACACCGAATCGTGCCATGGCACCCTCCATTGAAATGATGCAGTCCGGGTACCTTAACGGGCGGCGCGGGTGGCCGGACTGCGCTGGATCAGACCCTGCGCGGAGCAGGAACAAGCCCGGCCTCATGCAGCCAACATACGCCTGACACAAAGCGCCGCTAGCATGGGCGGTTCACCCGCCCGCGACATGGAAAACGACGGGGATCGTGTGCCTTGCCTGTCCGGAAAGCGGTAGAGTAGGCCCCATCCCGAGGAGAGAAAATGGAAAGCGAAATCAAGCTGTCGATCGATGCCGCCAGCGTCACCCAGATCAAGAAGAACCCGGCACTGCGCGCCAGCGCGGTGTCCAAGCCCACCGACCGCGAACACGTCGACCGCTACTTCGACACCGAAGGCCACACCTTGTGGAAGCACGGTTTCGCGCTGCGCGTGCGCAGCAGCGGAGAGCACCACGTGCAGACCCTGAAGGGAGGCGGCAGCGCCCTGGCCGGCCTGCACCGCCGCACCGAGATCGAGTCCGACGTCGTCTCCGAGACGCCCGACCTGGCGCTGTTCGCCCGCCAGCTGGCCGAGGCCCTGCCCGAACTGGCCGCCGGCGCCGGCCTGCAACTGGCGGACGAACCGGTGTTCGTCAACCGCAGCAAGCGCACCAGCTGGATGCTGGCGCTGGCCGACGGCACCCACGTCGAGGTCGCGCTCGATGTCGGCGAGCTGCAGCGCGGCGAGCACCGGGCCCAGGTGCGCGAGCTGGAACTGGAAATCAAGAGCGGCGACCCGGCGCGCCTGTTCGAACTGGCGCAGCAGGTACACCAGGCCACGCCGGTGCGCATCGAGAACGTCAGCAAGGCCGAACGCGGCTACGCGCTGGCGCAGGACACCAAGCCGCATGCGGTCAAGGCCACGCCCGTCACGCTCAAGCGCAAGGCCAGCCTGGGCGAGGCGCTCGGCGCGATCCTGCTGAACTGCCTGCAGCAGATGCAGGCCAACGAACGCCCGGTGCTGGCGGGCGACATCGAAGGCCTGCACCAGATGCGCGTGGGCCTGCGCCGTTTGCGCGCGGCCCTGGCGATGGTGCGCGAGATGGTGACGCTGCCCGAGCCGCTGGGCGCCGACATCGAATGGCTGGCCGCGGAACTGGGCGATGCGCGCAACTGGGACGTGTTCATCGCCTCGGTGCTGCCCGGCCTGCCGCTGGAAGAGCGCCACCAGCCGGCGCTGGCGCGGCTGGAAGCGGCCGCGCGCGAAGAGGCCGAGCGCCATCGCGCCAAGGTGCGTTCGGCGGTCGGCAGCCCGCGCTACACGGCGCTGCTGCTTGGCCTCGCCGGCTGGATCAGCGCGCGCGGCTGGCAGCAGGCCGGCCTGGCGCCCGAGCCGCTGGCGCAAAAGGTCGCCAAGGCCGCGCCGCAACTGGTGCAGCACGCCTCGGCGCGCGTGCGCAAGCGCGCCCGCAGCCACGATCTGACCCAGGCGGACAGCCTGCACAAGGTGCGCATCGCGGCCAAGAAGGAACGCTATGCGCGCGAGTTCTTCGCCGCGCTGGAATCCGGCAAGCGCGCATCGCGCCGCCACGACCTGCTCTCCAGCATGCAGGACGAGCTGGGCGAGATCAACGACGCCTTCGTGGCGCGCGAACTCGTGGCCCAGTTGCGCGAGCGGGTGCCGCAGGAAGCCGCTTTGCTGGGCTTCATCGAGGGCGTGCTGGCGGCGCGCGCGCTGGACGCCTTGCCGCGGGCGCGCAAGCACGTCAAGCACCGCCTGCGCGAGCGCGCCGGGTTCTAGGACGGCACGGCGCCGGCAATGAAAAGGCCCGCGCATGCGCGGGCCTGGAATTGGTGCCGGTATGTTTCCCGACCGCCGGCGCCGGTAGGGCGGGGTGAACCGCCATTGCTCTTTTCCCTAGGAGCGCTACGTATTCTGACGCTCGAATGTGACGCCCGTTTTACCTGGGCGTGACAGCGCCGTTACGGCGCACCCGCCACGGATGCGGCGCCGGCCGGCTCCGTATCGAATCTCATGCTTGTCCTCCTTCGCCTGGATGGTCCGATTCTGCGCCCGCGGGCCGTTAACCGGGGCAAGAAGGCGGTAAATACATATTAAGGAAAGCGGCAAAAGAGTGACAGGGTGTCAATGGGGACCGTTGGAAGTGGACGTCTTGACGCGGTTTTTTCTTTTCCACTGGGAAAAAAGCACAGATAATCGTCGCTTTGCGGCAGGTGCGCCGCCACAGGAGATGCACGTGCAAGATCAAGATCGCGACCAGGACCAAGCCCACGACCAACCCGCCAGCCCCGCGCGCCGGCGTATCTTCCAGGCCGCCGCCGCGGTCGGCCTGGGTACCGGCCTGGCGCAGGCCAAGGCGGCCGGCACGGCGCCGGCCAAGGCGAAAGCCAGGCCTGCCGCCGGCTCGCTCGACGCCAAGCTCAAGGCCCACGTCAAGAACGTGGTCGTGATCTACCTGGAAAACCGCAGCTTCAACAACCTGTTCGCCGACTTCCCCGGCCTGGCCCAGCCGCTGGCGGCGGTGCCGGCGGCCAGCACGGTGCAGAAGGACCGCGACGGCGCGGCGCTGGCCGAACTGCCGAAGATCTGGGGCGGCATGGTGCCCGCGCGCCAGAACATCGGCGGCAAGGACTATCTGATCAAGGAAGACGATGTGCAGCACCTGCCGAACGCGCCCTTCAAGCTGGCCGATAGCGAAGGCAAGCCGCTGGCCGAAGGCCTGATCACGCGCGACCTGGTGCACGCCTTCTACCATAACCAGATGCAGATCAACGGCGGCAGGAACGACGGCTTCGTCGCCTGGGGCGACAGCGGCGCGCTGGTGATGGGCCGCTACGGCGAAACGTCGAAGAACCTGGGCCTGTGGCAGATCGCGCGCGACTATACGCTGTGCGACAACTTCTTCATGGCGGCCTTCGGCGGCTCCTACCTGAACCACCAGTTCCTGATCAGCGGCCGCGTGCCGGAATTCTTCAACGCCGCCGAGACCCCGGCGAAGCGCAAGATCGCCGTGCTCGAGGACGGGCCGACCGGCCACCGCCTGGCGCTGGCGCCGGATTCGCCCAAGTCGGCGCTGGAAGGCAAGCCGAAGTTCGTCAACAACGGCGCCATCACGCCGGACGGCTACGCGGTCAACACCATGGCGCCGCCCTACCAGCCGAGCTGGGTGCGCCCGGCGCCGGGCGGCGACGCCCTGCACGCCGATCCCCAGGATCCGTCGACCCTGCCGCCGCAGACCTACGACACCATCGGCGACCTGCTCAGCAAGAAGGGCGTCGACTGGGCCTGGTATGGCGGCGCCTGGCAGGCGGCGCTGGACGGCCGCGGCGAAGGCACGCGCCCGAACTTCCAGTTCCACCACCAGCCCTTCAATTATTTCCAGCAGTTCGCCCCCGGCACCGAGGCGCGCGAAAAACACCTGCGCGACGGCGGCCTGGGCGACAGCCCGATCTCGAACAAGTTCATCGCCGACGCCGTCGCCGGCAAGCTGCCGCCGGTGGCGTTCTACAAGCCGCAGGGCAACCTGAACCTGCACGCCGGTTATTCGGACATCGAATCGGGCGACGCCCACGTGGCCAACGTGATCGAACACCTCAAGAAATCGCCGCAGTGGAAGGACATGGTCGTGGTGATCACCTTCGACGAGAACGGCGGCTGGTGGGACCACGTGGCGCCGCCCCAGGGCGACCGCTGGGGTCCGGGTTCGCGCATCCCGGCGATCGTCGTCTCGCCGCATGCGAAGAAGGGCGCGGTCGACCACAACTTCTACGACACCACCTCGATCATGCGCTTCATTTCGCGCCTGCACGACCTGCCGCTGCTGGAAAGCCTGGCGGCGCGAAACGCCGCCTTCGAGGCGCGCGGCGCACGCGGACCGGGCGACCTGACCGCGACGCTGAGCTTCCGCTGATCCTGCGCCTGCGCGCGATCGAGGACGGCCCTGCGGGGCCGTTTTTGTTTATTGATCAGACGGATTTGCCTGGAAAATTTCCTATTGGCTAACGTGCGCTATGCATAGGAACGCGGCGATACACTCACCAGCGTAGTTGTCAACTAATCACGAAATGCTCGCCTCGCCAATGTCGGGCCCATTTCGATTTTCAGACCAGGAGAATCTCATGCAAAAGAATAAGACTTTGAAAGCCCTGCTGGCCGTGTCGGTCGTGGCAGCCATGTTCGGCTCCGTGGGCGTGCAGGCCCAGACCGCGACCCAGAGCGTCAGCCAGGCCGGCACCGCCAGCCAGGGCCAGGCCAATACCTCGGGCAAGACCATGACCGACGGCACCGTCGACAACAGCAACAGCTCGGGCATGGAAAACCGCTCCCAGGCCGGCGCCACCGGCGCCAGCGGCGCGGGCCAGACCGCGGCCGGCGGCGCCACGACGGGCGCCAAGCTGAGCGCGGGCGACCAGAAAGCCCTGAAGGACATGGCGATGGCCGACATGGCGGAAGTCGCCACCGGCAAGATGGCCGCAAGCAAGGGCCAGAGTGCCGAAGTGAAGGCCTTCGGCCAGCAGATGGTCGACGACCACGGCGCCGCCCTGACCAAGGTGCAAGCAGTGGCCCAGGCACGCGGCGTGACCCTGCCGACCGAGCTGGACGCCAAGCACAAGGCCATGTCGGCCAAGCTGGAAAAACTCAGCGGCGAGGAATTCGACAAGGCCTACATGGCCGGTGCCGGCGTGAAGGACCACAAGGACACCCACGCCAAGCTGGTCGCCAATTCCAAGAAGATCAAGGATCCGGAAGTGAAGGCGCTGGCCGACCAGCACCTGCCGGTGGTCGAGCAGCACCTGAAGTCGGCCCAGCAGATGGCCACGGCCAAGTCGGGCACTGCTTCGGGCAAGTAAGCTCTGGTGGGGACACGCCCGTGTCCACCACCCGGCATGGGCCGCCCGCGTTCGCCGCGGCGCGGCTCACTCCGTCTTGAACTTCCCCGCGATCCGGTCGATCGTAATCTCGATCCCCACCGTCGCCCGCAGCAGCCTGGCGATGTAGTCCGCCGGCGCATCCTCGATCGACCAGCCTCCCGGCTGCGCCTCGCGCCGCATCGTCGCCGCGCGCATGTGCGCCATGATCCATTCCCCGTCGTCGACCGTGCGCAGGCGTCCGTGCACGTTCACCACCATGTAGTTCCAGGTCGGCACCTCGCGTCCGCCGCTCGCTTCCAGGTCGTATTCCAGCGGCGACACATAAGCCGAGCCACCGCGGAACAGCACCATCACTTCGGCGCCATCGGCACGCCACAGCGGATTGGCGCGCGCCACGTGGGCGCGCAGGCGGCCGTGCGGCGCCTCGGCGCAGGGCGGCACCAGCTGGAAGGGGAGGTGGTCGGCATCCAGGCCATCGGCTCCCAGGCGCACCAGCGCGCCCAGCGGATGCGCATCGACCAGCGCGTGCAGCGCCTCCAGGCGTGTTTCAAGGGTCTTGGCGGGCGTGTACATCAGGCGCGGCTTTGCGCCGGCGTGGCGTCGAACGGGGTCATGGGCTTCTCCTTGTTGTGGAGGCCCTATTCTAGCGTCCGATGCTGAGCAGGTAGGCGCTCATGTCCAGCGCATCCTGCTGGCTCACGCCCATGTCGGGCATCGCGGTATGCGGGTCGATGGCTTGCGGGTCGCGGATCCAGCGCACCAGGTTGGCCTGGTCGTTGGGCAGGGTGCCGGCGATGAAGCGGCGCTTGGCCAGGTCGTCGAGCGGACGGCCGACGTAGACCTCCGAGCCGGTCACGCCCGGGATGATGTGGCAGGCCTGGCAGGCGTACTGGCTCAGGGCCAGCTTGCCGCTTTGCGGATCGCCCAGCACGCCGGCGGGCGGGCGGCCGGAATTGCCGCAGGCGGCCAGCAGCAGGGACAGCAGCGCGGACAGGGCAAGGATGCTCGCGCGTTTCATCGGTCTTCCTTCGCGGCGCTGGCCTGCGTCGTAGCCTGCGCGGTGATGGCGCGGTAATCCTGCGCGCTCATGCCCGGCAGCTTCGCGATGAAGGCCACCGTGGCCCAGATGTCGGCGTCGCTCAGGTGGTATTCCCAGGCCGGCATGCCGCTCATCTTGATGCCGTGGCGGGTGATCCAGTACAGCTCCCGCTCCTTCCAGTTGGCGCTGGCGTCGATCAGCGGGCCGGGCACCGGCTGCATGCTCATGCCGATCGGCGACTGCGCGAAGCCGGGGCCGCCGTGGCACTGGGCGCAGTTGTCGCGGTACAGCGCGGCCCCGCGCAGCACCTGTTCGGGCGCGCCCAGCTTGGGCGCCTCGATGTCGCGCGCGTTGCGCCGCACCGAGTACTGCATGCCCTTTTCGAGCAGGCGATAGACCGACTGGAAGTGGTGCTTGGTGGCGCCGATGTAGTACCAGCCGCCGAAGAACACGGCCATGCCCACGGCCGCGCCGACGGCGCCGGCGCCCAGCAGGGTCCAGGCGGCGGTCTTGAGGATCAGGCGGGTGCGCGCGGAAGGCATCGGTGATTGGCCAAACGAATCGTGTTAAAAAAAATGCATCATGTCCGGTATTATAAAAGTCATCCGCATATCGTGAATTCAACCGTGCCCTACACCGTCCGCCTGTCCGCTTTCCGATTCCGTCCCTGGCTCGCGTCGACCTGCCTGGCCCTGGTGGCCGGCTGTTCCGGCAGCGGCGAGGCAGTGCGGGTGGAGGGCGGCGACGTCGATGCCGGCAAGCGCCTGGTGACCCAGTACCAGTGCGGCGCCTGTCACGCGATCCCCGGCATTCCCGGCGCCACCGGCGACGCCGGTCCCTCGCTGGAGCACATGGGCCGCCTGAGCTACATCGCCGGCGGCATTCCCAACCAGCCCGCGCGCATGATCGCCTTCCTGCGCGACCCGCCCGCGCTCAAGCCCGGCACCTCGATGCCGGCGCTGGGCCTGACGGAACAGGAGGCGCGCCACATGAGCGCCTACCTGTACACGCTCCAATGAGCGCTGGCGCGGATGCCGCAATGAGCGCAGCCGTGGTCGATCCGGCCGCCGGCACGCTGCAGTCGGTATTGCATCCGGCCGGCTGGGACGCGACCATCATCAGCCAGTTCGCCTGGGTGATGTTCGCGGGCGGCGCGCTGATCTTCGTCGCCGTGATGGTCCTGCTGGGCCTGAGCCTGCGCGGCCATACGCGTCCGCTGCGCCCGGCGCTGTGGATCGCCGGCGCCGGCGTGGCCTTCCCGATCGTGGTCCTGAGCGCGCTGCTAATCTGGAGCACCTGGCGCAGCGCCCAGCTGGCGCCGCAGAGTTCCAGCCAGTCGCTCACCATTTCCGTGACCGCCAAGATGTGGTGGTGGGAAGTGCGCTACCGCGATCCCGAAAGCGGGCAGGAAATCGTCACCGCCAACGAGATCCACGTGCCGGTGGGGCAGGCCGTCTACCTCGGCCTGAACGCGGCCGACGTGATTCACAGCCTGTGGGTGCCGGCGCTGGCCGGCAAGCGCGACATGATCCCGGGACGGGTCACCGGCCTGACCCTGCGCGCCGACAAGCCCGGCGTCTACCGCGGCCAGTGCGCCGAATACTGCGGCGCCCAGCACGCGCGCATGGCGCTGCAGGTGATAGCGCTGCCGCCGGAAGAATTCAAGGCATGGCTTGCGCGCCAGGCACAGCCGGCGCTGGCGCCCGATACGGCCTTGCTCGAGCGCGGACGCACCGTGTTCCTGGAACAGCGCTGCCAGTCCTGCCACACCATCCGCGGCGTGTCCAACACCGCGCGCCTCGGCCCCGACCTGACCCACGTGGGCAGCCGCATGCAGATCGGCGCCGGGGTGCTGCGCACCCACCAGGGCACGCTGGCCGGCTGGATCGCCGACCCGCAGGCGGTCAAGCCCGGCGTGTTCATGCCCGCCGCTTCCGGCATCGACGGCGAATCGCTGCGCGCGCTGGCGGCCTATCTCGCGCACCTGAAATGAAGCAGCCGATGACCGATCCGACCCCATTGCCGAACTCCGCCCCGCGTCCCGAGGGCGAGCTCGAACGCCTCGAGGAAGTATGGCGCACGCCCAGCGGCTGGCGCTTCTTCAAGAGCGTCAACAACACCAACATCGGCCTGCTCTACATCGGCACCGCGCTGCTGTTCTTCGTGCTGGCCGGGATCCTGGGCCTGCTGATCCGGCTGCAGCTGGCGGTGCCGGAAAACGCCTTCCTGGCCGCCGGCACCTATAACCAGGTGTTCACCATGCACGGCACGGTGATGATGTTCCTGTTCGCGATCCCCGTCGTGGAAGCGCTCGCGGTCTACCTGCTGCCGAACATGCTGGGCGCGCGCGACCTGCCGTTCCCGCGCCTGTCCGCCTATGCCTACTGGGCCTATGCGATCGGCGGCCTGGCCTTTTTCTGCACCCTGTTCGTCGGCCTGGCGCCGGATGGCGGCTGGTTCATGTACCCGCCGCTCACCGGGCTGCAGTATTCGCCCGACATGAACGCCGACTTCTGGCTGCTCGGGATCGGCTTCATCGAGATCTCGGCCATCGCCGGCGCGATCGAACTGATCGTCGGCATCCTGTTTACCCGGGCGCCGGGCATGACGCTGGGACGCATGCCGGTGTATGCCTGGGCCATGCTGGTGGTCGGGCTGATGATCGTGTTCGCCTTCCCGGCCGTGATCGCCGGCACCGCGCTGCTGGAGATGGAGCGCGCGCTCGACTGGCCTTTCTTCATCCCCGAGCGCGGCGGCGACCCGCTGCTGTGGCAGCACCTGTTCTGGTTCTTCGGCCATCCCGAGGTCTACATCATCTTCCTGCCGGCGGCCGGCATGGTCTCGACCATGGTCCCGACCATCGCCGGCACCGCGCTGGTGGGCCGGCGCGCGATCATCGCGGCCCTGCTGGGCGTGGGCGTGTTCAGCTTCGGCCTGTGGGCCCACCACATGTTCACCGCCGGCCTGGGCGTGATGGAGGCGGGCTTCGTGTCGGCCGCCAGCATGGCGGTGGCGGTGCCGACCGCGATCCAGGTGTTCGGCTGGATCGCCACGCTGTGGAAGGGCAAGGTGCGGCAGGGCGCGCCCACGCTGTTCCTGCTCGGCTTCATGTTCATCTTCGTGCTGGGCGGCCTGACCGGCGTGATGGTGGCGGTGATCCCCTTCGACTGGCAGGTGCACGACACCTATTTCATCGTCGCCCACCTGCACTACGTGCTGATCGGCGGGATGGTGTTCCCGGTGTTCGCCGCCATGTACTACTGGCTCCCGCTCATCAACGGCAACCGATTGAGCGAGCGCCTGTCGCGCTGGGTGTTCGGGCTGATGTTCACGGGCTTCAACGTCGCCTTCTTCCCGATGCACATCACCGGCCTGGTCGGCATGCCGCGCCGCGTCTACACCTATCCGGCCGACATGGGCTGGAACGGCCTGAACATGCTCTCGACCGTCGGCGCCTTCGTGTTCGCGGCCGGCGTGCTGCTGTTCGCCGTCGACGCGGCGCGCACGCTGCGCCGTCCCACCCGCCCGGTCGGCAACCCGTGGAACGCGCCGACACTCGAATGGCTGACCTCCGAGGACTACGGCAACCGCAGCATCCCGCGCATCACCAGCGCCGATCCGCTGTGGGACCAGCCGACGCTGTCGCGCGAAGTCGACGAGGGCCGCCACTACCTGCCCGATACCGCCACCGGGGCGCGCGAGACCATCGCCACCAGCCCGGTCGCGGCCGAACCGCGCTACCTGATGATCCTGCAGGGCGACAGCTGGCTGCCCCCGGCCGCCGCCTTTGGCACTGCCGCCTTCTTCCTGCTGCTGACCATGAAGCTGAACGTGGCGGCCTGGATCGGCGGCATCGTCGCCATCGTCTGCGTGATCGCCTGGCTGTGGCAGACCGACCGCCAGCCGACGCAAGGCGAAGCCCGCGTCGGCGAAGACCTGGTGCTGCCGGTGGGCGCGATCAAGAGCGGCTCCCACTCCTGGTGGGGCACGATGATCATGCTGATCGTCGACGGCAGCATCTTCGCTTCCTTCGGCTTCGCCTACATCCACGTGTCGATGCGCCTGCAGGTCTGTCCGCCGCCGGGCGCCTCGCTGGCGCCGCTGTCGCAGGCGCTGGTTTCCGGCGGCCTGCTGGTGCTGGGATCGGTGCTGGTCTGGCTGGCCACGCACGCCATCGGCAAGCGCCGCCTGCCCTGGCTGGCATTGGCGGCGCTGGCCTGCGCCTGCGCTTCCTTCGCGCTCGACATGCACGGCCTGCGCAGCACCGGCCTGGATGGCAGCAGCAGCGCCTGGGCCGCCGCGATCTCGGCGCTGTCCGGCTACCAGGGCCTGCACATCGTGCTGCTGGCCATCGTCGGACCCTACCTGGCGCTGCGTGCCTGGCGCGGCCACCTGAACCACAGGAGCCGCGCCACGCTCGACAACGCCGCCCTGATCTGGCATTACACGACGCTGCAGGGCATCGCCATGCATGCGCTGATCCGGCTGATGCCGCTGCTGATGGAGTAGCGCCATGGACGAGCATTTCCTGCGCCGCGCCTTGCGCGCCACCCTGCCGCTGATCGTGTGGATCCTGCACTTCGGCTTCGTCTACGCCACCGCGGCGGCCCAGTGCAGCCCGGGCGGCTTGCGGCCGGGCGGGCCGGACCGGGTGCTGCTGGGCTGCGTCACCGTCGTGGCGATGGCCATCTGCGCGCTGCTCGCCTGGCGTGCGCGCTCGGTGCCAGGCAGTCCGCATGCCGGCCTGCTCGACTGGACGCGGCTGGTGCTGGCGGCGCTGTCGCTGGTGGCGGTGACCTGGAACGGCATCCCCTTGCTGCTGACCTCGGGCTGCGCCTGAGTCCCCCCCCCAAAAAAAAGCCGCCCGGGCATCGCTGCCGCAGGCGGTGAATCCAGGCGGAGGGCCCGGAGGAGACAGGGAGCCACCAGTGAACTGCCACTCACCAGAGGTATGCTCCATAGATAGGGCTGGTCGCGCCTTCCTCAAGACCCGATGCGGGTGATCCAGGGCGCGCCGGCGTGTGGGACCAGGCCGACGATCAGTGCGCCATGCCCTCGAGGATGGCGTGGGCCGCTTCGACCCGGGCCGCGTTCGGATAATTCTTGTTTGCCAGCATGACGATGCCGATCTTCAGGTCGGGCACGAACAGTACGTAGGCGCCGAAGCCGCGGGTCGCGCCGGTCTTGTTGAACAGGGTGCCGGGCGGCGCCGCCGTCGCCGTCACCCTGGCGACCGGGTTGGCCTTGGCGCTGACTTCGCTGGAGTTACCCGCCAACAGGACCGGCAGGGCCGGGTTGCCGCGGTACTGTTCCCAGCCCAGTCCCTGCACCATGCCGCCGACCTGGAACCAGCCCTCGTGGGTGCATGCCAGCGCGCTGCGCAGCGGCGGCGCGGCCTTGCCCGGATCGATATTCGCCTGCACGTAGCGGATCATGTCCGCGCTGCTCGACTTGAGGCCGTAGGCTTCCGCGTCGAAGGGGCCGGCGCTGACCCGCACCGGCTTGCCCTCCTTGTCGTAGCCCCAGGCGTAGCGCGCCTGCGCGCCGTCGGGCACGCGCAGGTAGGTATGCGACAGTCCCAGCGCCGGCAGCAAGCGCGCTTCGATGGCGGCGCCGAAATCCTCGCCCAGCGCGGCGGCGGCGGCGCGGCCGAACAGCCCGATGCTGGGATTCGAGTAGCGCCGCTGGACGCCGGGCGCCGCATCCGGCTGCCAGGCCCGGTAGTAGGCCATGGCCTGGGCGTCGTTCTCGACGGCGTCGGGGAATTGCAGCGGCAGGCCGCCGGCCGTGTAGGTGCCCAGTTCGAGCAGGCTGGCCTTGTCGACCGGGCTGCCCTTGAGTGAAGGCAGGTACTGCCCCGGATGGTCGCCGAAGGACAGCTTGCCCAGCGCGCGCGCCTGGCAGGCCAGGGTCGCCGTGAAGGTCTTGCTGACCGAACCCAGTTCGAACAGGGTGTCCTGGCTGACCGGCGTGCCTTGCTCCTTCGAAGCCAGGCCGTAGTTGAAGAACTGCGCCTTGCCGTCGACGCTGACGGCGACCGCCATGCCGGGCACGCCGTGTTGCGCCATCAGCGGCTGGATGGTGCGGTCGACGAGGGCGCGCAGCGAGGCGGCGTCGGCGGCATCGGCGCCAAGGGGCGCCAGGCTGGCGCAGGCCAGTGCGAGGGCCAGGATGGTAGTCGGTCGTGTCATGCGCTCTCCAGTATCGTGTGTGCCGCAAAGTGTAGCCGCGGCGATGTCCTTGCTGCCAGCCGCGCCGTCCCCTCCAGCCGGGTTTTCGTCACATCGCCGCCTTCAGCGCCTCCAGGTGGCGCTCGCTGACGGCCACCTGGGCGCCGCAGCGCAGGGTCAGGCGATAAGTGGCGTCGCCGGTGGTGTCCAGGCGCGCGAGCTGGTCGCGGCGTACGATGGCGCCGCGGTGCACGCGCAGGAAATCGGCCGGCGCCAGCAGGGCTTCCAGGCGGTTCAGGGTAATGCGGTGCAGGACCGTGCGCCCGGCCAGGTGCAGTTCGACGTAGTTGCCGGCCGCTTCGATCCACAGGATGTCGGCCACGGCGATGCGCTCGATGCGCCCGACCGAGCGCACGTTCAGGTGGGCCAGCACCTGCGCCGCGCCGGCATCGACATAGTCGCGCAGGGCGGCGCCGTAGGCTTCGCGCTGGCGCTGGCCCAGCATCGCCTCGATGCGTTCCACGGCGCGCGCCAGCCTGGCATCGCCCAGCGGCTTGAGCAGGTAGTCGAGCGCGTGCACCTCGAAGGCATCGACGGCATGCTCGCCGTAGGCCGTCACGAACACCACCAGCGGCGGCTCGCGCAGGCGGCTGAGCTCACGCGCCAGCACCAGGCCGGATTCGCCCGGCATGCGGATGTCGAGGAACAGCACGTCCACCTCGTGCGCCGCGAGCGCGGCGCGCGCGGCGGCGGCGCCATCGCACTCGGCGCACAAGGCCCAGCCGGGGTAGGCGTCCATGGCCAGGCGCAGGTTGCGCCGTCCGGGCGCTTCGTCGTCGACGATCAGGTAGCGGACCGCCATGGCTAAGCGCGCCCGGCCAGCGGCAGGCGGATCTCGGCGACGTAGCGCTCGTCCCGCACCCCGGCCTCCAGCGAGGCGCCCGGATGCATCAGGCGCAGCCGGTCGCGCGTGTTGGCCAGGCCCAGTCCCGCGCCGGGATTCGGCGGCGCCTGGCGGCTCAGCGGATTGGCGACGCGGATGCACAGCACCTCGCCGGCGACGGCGAAGTCGAGGCCGATGTCGCTCGCGCCGCCGTGGCAATCGAGGTCGTGGCGCAGCGCGTTTTCGATCAGCGGCTGCAGCAGCAGCGGCGGGCAATCCACTTCATGCAGCAGGTCCGATTCGCCTTCGATGCGCACCTGCAGCCGCGCGCCGTAGCGCAGGCGCTGCAGGTCGAGGTAGTCGCGCACGAACTGCAGCTCGCTGGCCACCGTCGCGCTGTTGCGGGCGCTGGCCGACAGCGCATAGCGTAGCAGTTCGCCCAGGCGTTCGATGCCGCCCAGGGCCAGGGTCTTGTCGCCCTCGCGCACCAGGGCGCCGATCGCGTTCAGGGCATTGAACAGGAAGTGCGGCTCCAACTGGGCGCGCAGCGCCAGCATGCGCTGTTCTTCCAGCGCCAGGCGCAGGGCCAGCATGTCGGTCTGGGAGCGCTGCCAGGCCAGTTCGCGCTCGCGCGCGCGGCGCCGGTAGTGCAGGGCCAGGATCGCGGCGAAGGTGCCGGTGGTGGAGAACCAGCCGACCAGCAGCATTTTCCGCAAGAGCTGCCAGGCCTCGTCCGCGCCGGCGACGGGCAGGTAGCCGCGCAGCCAGGCCATCCAGGTCCATTGCGCCGGCTGGAACAGGAACACCAGGGCGGCGAACAGCAGGACCACGTTGCGCGGGCGTTCGACCAGGGCCGGCCAGCGCCCCAGCGCCAGGCTCAGGCCCGTGCTCAGCACGACCAGGGGCAGCGCGTACTCGACGAACCAGGTCAGCAGCAGCGCCGGATAGTGGCTGTCGATGCCGCCGCGCAGGTTGTCGCTATAGGTCTGCAGCGCCCCCAGCGCGCTGATCGCGCTCCACAGCAGGACGGTGGCGATGAGGGTCCTGACGGCCGGCCGGCGCGGTGTATTGGACAGGGGAAGGGCGGGCTGCGGCGTCATCCAAAAAGTATAGCAGCGCCGTCCGGCCGGCCACACGGCCGTCGGCGGCGCCGGTCACGCCGATCCGGGGTTTCGTCCCGCAGCTGCTGCCGCACCGGTCAGGGCCACGCAGAATCGGCGGATCGACAAGGAGAACTCATGCACATCACCGCCAAGCTGCTGGTCCTGGCCTGCCTCGCCACCGGCGCCGCATTTGCCCCTGGCTCGGCCGCCGCCGCGCCACCCTATACCCTCGACAACACCGAGGTGCAGGAGCTTCACTCGACCCTGCTGAAACGCGACTACCAGCTCTTCGTCGCGCTGCCGGAATCCTATGCCGGATCGCAGCGCCGCTACCCGGTGCTGTTCCTCGCCGACGCCGGCTATGCCTTCCCGCTGGTGCGCAGCATCGCCCAGCGCCTGGCCAGGCACGCCGGCATGGAGGACGTCATCGTGGTCGGCCTGTCGTATGCGAAGGGCGACACCCCTTCGTACAGCCGCCGCCGCGACTACACGCCGAGCGCGCCGCGCGGCCAGACCTACGCATCCGACATGGCGGGCCGCGCGCCGGCATTCGGCGAAGCGGCGGCCTACGGCGACTTCATCGCCGCCGAGGTGTTCCCGCTGGTGGCCGCGCGCTATCGCGCCGACATGCGCCGCAAGGCCTTCGTCGGCCATTCCTACGGCAGCCTGCTGGGCCTGCAGATCCTGCTGTCGCGCCCGGGCACCTTCGAGCACTACATCCTCGGCAGCCCCTCGCTATGGTTCGACCGCGGCGTCCTGTTCGAGCGCGAGAAGGATTATGCGAAGGCCCATCGCGACCTGCCGGCCTCGGTCTATTTCGGCATTGGCGCGCGCGAGACGCTGGCGCCCGGGAAGAAGCGCTCGCGCAGCGAAGAAGATGCCGACATGGTGGCCGACCTGCGCGAATTCGATGCGGCGCTGGCCTCGCGCCGCTATCCGGGCCTGGCGGCGCGGCTCGAGGTCTTTCCGGGAGAGGACCATGCCAGCGTGTTCCCCTTCCTGCTCACGCATGGCCTGCGCGCCTGGCTCGGAAAAGCGCGCTGATCAGGCACGGCAGCGGAATCGCCAGGCCGAACGGCAGGGCGACGGCGACCGGGCCGGCATGGCAAGGTCACCACAGGGTGGTCAGACAAGTGTCCTCGAAGATACGCGGCGGCCAGGCTCACCCTTGCATGCCTTACCGGTGCGGAATCTTCCGCTGCCGGCCGTAGATAACAGGCGGACACTACCCGGTCAACGATTGATGAAGGTGGCGCGCGAGGGGGGTATACTCGGGTCATGAACGAGATCCGCTGCACCTGGGCCAATATGGCCAATCCGCGCTACATCGCCTACCACGACCATGAGTGGGGCGTGCCCTGCCATGACGAGACCACGCTGTTCGAGATGCTCAACCTCGAGGGCGCGCAGGCCGGGCTGTCCTGGGAAACCATCCTGAACAAGCGCGACACCTACCGCCTCGCCTTCGACGGCTGGGACGCCGGGCGCATCGCCGCCTACGACGACGCCAAGGTGGCCGAGCTGCTGGCCAACCCCGGCATCGTGCGCAACCGCCTGAAGGTGGCCGCGGCCATCAACAACGCCAAGGCATACCTGCGCCTGCGCGCGGAGGGCACGAGCCTGGACGACTACCTGTGGTCCTTCGTCGGCCACGCCCCCATCGTCAACGACTGGCCGGACGGCGCGCGGCCCGCGCGCACCGAGCTGTCCGACCGCCTCTCGAAGGACCTGGCCAAACGCGGCTTCAAGTTCGTCGGATCGACCATCGTGTATGCCTACATGCAGGGCATCGGCATGGTGGACGACCACGACCGCGACTGCCTGTGCCGCCGGCGCCGGGACTAGCACCATGGACTACCGCGAGGATTGGCACGCCTGCGCGCGCTACACCGTATTCGATTCGCGCCACGGCGGCGGCGACGATCTGTGCGTGCTGACCGACGTCTGGCGCACCGATCCGAAGCGCCCGCCGCACCTGCACCTGATCGCCGTCTGCACGCACCTGCAGCCGGGTTTCCACCGCCTGCCCCAGGCCGAGCCGGGCCTGACGCTGGACCTGATCAGCGCGCCCGTCGAGGCGGCGCTGGCCCAGCTGACGGCGCGCGTCGACCTGTTCCGCCTGCACGGCCTGGAACAGGCGGGTACCGGCTTCGTGCGCCCGCTGGCGCGCGTGGCCGCCGCCAATGCGCGCCTGCTGGGCTATGGCTTGAGTCCGGAACAGGTGGCGGCGCTGCAGGCCCAGGGCTTCGTGTTCGACGCCTGCGGCCAGCGCGCGCGCCTGGCCAGCCGCAAGCCGCGCCCGCAGCCGGCGCCGGCGCCCGAGCGGCGCGCCGTCGTGCTCGGGGCCGGGATCGCCGGCTGCGCCGCGGCCGAGCGCCTGTGCGCGCGCGGCTGGCAGGTGACCCTGGTCGAGCGCCATCCGCGTCCGGCCACCGAGGCATCGGGCAACCGCGCCGGCATCTTCATGCCGCTGCTGTCGAAAGACGACAACATCCCCACGCGCCTGAGCCGCGCCGCCTTCCTGTTCGCGCTGCGCCACTGGGAGCGCCTGGGCGGCATCGGCCGCGCGATCGAGGGACAAGCCTGCGGCGTGCTGCAGCTGGCGCGCGATGCCGGCCACGCCGCCACGTCGCGCGAGATCGCCGCCGCCGGCGGCGTCCCGCGCGAGTTCGCCGAATGGCTGGAAGCGCCGGCGGCGCAGGCGCTGCTCGGCCTGCCGGCGGCGGAGGGCGGCTGGCTGTTCCGCCAGGGCGGCTGGGCCAGGCCCGGCAGCGTGTGCGCGGCCCTGATCGCCGCCTGCGGCGCGCGCCTGGAGCAGCGCTTCGGCGTCGGCGACGTGGCGATCGACTACGCCGACGGGCAATGGCAGGTGCGCGACGCCGCCGGCAGCGTGGTGGCGCATGCGCCGCACCTGGTGCTGGCCAACGGCGTGGGCGCGGCGCGCATCGCGCAGGCGGCGCCGCTGCCGCTGACGGCCATGCGCGGCCAGGTCAGCCACGTGCCGGCCGCGCTGCTGCCGGCATTGCCCGTGGTGCTGTGCCGCGAAGCCTACCTGACGCCGCCGCAGGACGGCGTGTGCAGCGCCGGCGCGACCTACGACCTCGACCCGGATCCGGCGCTCTCGCCGGCCAGCCACGCGGAAAACCTGGAGCGCCTGCGCGGCCTGCTGTCCGACCCGCACGCGGCCGAAGGCGCGCCGCTGCAGGGGCGCGTGGGTTTCCGCTGCATCGCGCCGGACCGCCTGCCGCTGGTGGGCCGCCTGCCGGACTTCAGCGCCGCCGGCGGCACCGAGCGCCTGCGCGACGTGCCGCGCCATCCCGGCCTGTACGCGCTGCTCGGCTATGCCTCGCGCGGCCTGATCTGGGCCGGCCTGGCGGCCGAACTGCTGGCCGCCCAGATCGAGGGAGAACCGCTGCCGCTGGAAGCCGGCCTGGTCGATGCGCTCGATCCGGCGCGCTTCGTGTTGCGCGCACGCCGCAGTCCGCGCGGCCCGCACAGCGCCGAACTTTGATTTTTGCCGGGAAACCGTAAGTTTCAAAGGTATAATTGGCGTATAGCAACATTTTGCAGAGTACGGTCATGGACGAACCCTCAAGCGCCCCGGAACACGAGCTCTTCCTGTTCCTCGCTTCCACCGCGCACGACATGAAGAATTCGATCAGCGTCCTGTCCGGCACGCTGGAGCGCCTTCTGGGCGGGGCCGCGCCCTCGACCAATCCGGATTACCCGCAGCTGGCGCACATGCTGTACCAGACCAGGCGCCTGAACGACAACCTGATGCAGCTGCTGGCCCTGTACAAAAAGGTCGGCAAGCCGGAATACCCCTTCGACTTGCGCCCGCTCGAGATGGGCCACCTGGTCGAGCAGGTGGTGGCGGTGGCCCAGGTGCTGCTGGGCTCGCGCGGCATCCGCCTCGAGCTCGACGTCGATCCGGCCCTGGTCTGGCACGTCGACGAAGACCTGGTGGTGGGCGTGCTCTCGCATGCGATCAACAACGCCATCCACTACACCTGCGACACGGTGCGCCTGGCGATCCGCGAGGTGGACGGCTGGCTCGAACTGCGCGTCGAGGACAACGGCCCGGGCTATCCGCCGGCGCTGCTGAAGGCCGGCGCCAGCGCCGCGCGCGAGATCGGCGGCGTCAACTTCATGACCAACAGTACCGGCCTGGGCCTGTACTTTTCCAGCGAAGTGGCGAAGATGCACCGCCACCGCGGCCGCCATGGCGCGCTGCGCCTGGAAAACGGCGGCCATTACGGCGGCGGCTGCTTCGTCCTGAGCCTGCCATGAACGCGGCGGCCCATGCCGGCACGGGTGCGCTGGCCGGCAACGGCGCCGGCAAGATCGACGAGGTCGACTGGGCCGGCAAGAACTACCTGGTGGTCGACGATTTCGTCGGCGTGCGCCAGCTGCTGCGCGAAAGCCTGCGCAGCCTGGGCGCCAGGAACATCGACCAGGCCTCTTCCGGCGGCGAGGCGATGGGCCTGCTGGCGCGCATCCGCTACGACGTGGTGCTGTGCGACTTCAACCTGGGCGACGGCAAGAACGGCCAGCAGGTGCTGGAAGAGGCGCGCGCGCGCAACCTGGTCAATCCGAGCACGGTCTGGCTGATGGTGTCGGCCGAAAAGAGCGTGGAATCGGTGATGGGCGCGGCCGAGCACCAGCCCGATGCCTACCTGATCAAGCCGATCACGGAAGGCGTGCTGCTGACGCGCCTGAACCGCGTGTGGCAGCGCAAGCAGGTGTTCCGCCAGATCGACCAGGCGTATGCCGAGAAGGACTACCTGCGCGCCGCCAGGCTGTGCGACGCCCAGATCGCCGCGCACAAGGCGCACGAGATCGATTTGCTGCGCCTGAAGGCGCGCCTGATGGAAAAGAGCGGCGAGCCGGCGCGTGCGCGCGAAGTGTACGAAGCCGTGCTGGCGCAGCGCGAATACCAGTGGGCGCGCGTGGGCATCGCCAAGATCCGCATGGCCAACGGCGAATTCGAGCAGGCGCGCCAGATGTTCCAGGGCGTGATCGCGGAAAACCGCCATTTCGTCGAGGCCTACGACCAGCTCGCGCTGGCCTACCAGAACATGGGCAAGTCCGAGGAATCCTGTGCGATCCTGGAGCGCGCCGCCACCATGTCGCCGAACTCGGTGCCGCGCCAGCGCCACCTCGGCAACATCGCCCTCAAGATCGGCAAGGTGGGACTGGCCGAGAAGGCCTACCGCAAGTGCATCGCGATCGGCGAATATTCCGTCATGAAGACGCCCGACGCCTATCTTGGCCTGGCGCGCGTGTGCGGCCGCAAGAACGACCCGAAGGAGGCGCTGCGCCTGCTGATGTCGGCCCAGCGCGAGTTCGCGGCCGAGCACCCGGATATTTCGCTACGCGTGAAGATCACCGAAGGCCTGGTCTACCACGAGAGCGGCGACGAACGCCGTGCGCGCAAGGCCGGCGCCGAACTGGAGGACCTGCTCGCGGCCAGCGCCGAGCGCCCGGACGTGCCGACCTGCCTCGAACTGGCGACGCTGCTGTTCGGCGTCGGCGCGAAGGAGGCGCCGGTCGAACTGCTGTGCTACGTGATCCGCAACAACCACGACAATCCGCTGCTGCTGGAAGAAGTGCAGAAGATTTTCGATGAGGCCGAGATGGGCGAAGAGGGCCTGGCGCTGATCCAGGCATCGAAGAAGGAAGCGACCGACCTGATGAACCAGGGCGTGCTGCTCTGGAAGACCGGCAAGCTGGGCGAGGCCGTCGACTGGATGCGCGAGGCGCGCGGCAAGGTGCCGCACAACCAGCGCATCCTGTTCAACGCGGCCCAGATCATGGTCTCGCACATGCAGCAGCAGGGCTACGACGCAGGTTTGTCGGCCGAGGCCTATGAAGTGCTGCACCACGTCGACCGCCTGCTGCCGGGCCAGCAGCGCTTTGCGCAACTGATGGAGCAACTGGTGCTGCTGCAGCCTCAGCCGGAGGGAGAGGGCGTGGACGAGCAGGAAGACGCGTCGGCGTCCGCGGGCCGGACTGTGGATACCGTGGCCTGATGCCGCGGTAAGGGGCCGGTCGGCTTCCCAGGGTGGGCACGCCGTGCCCACCGGGCCTGCCGCAGACGCCTGCTCAGGGCTTGTCCGACTTCGGCTTGCTCGCCCTGGCCTTGACCGCACCCGCATTTCCCGCCCCCTTGGCATCCGCCGGCGCCACCCCGTCCGGCGCTGCGGCCGCGGCGCCGCCATCCACGGCGTTCCCCGCCGCCTTGTCGCCATTCCCCGCCGCCTTGGCCTGTGCGCCCGCCTGCTGCGCCGAAGCCGAACCCGCAGTCGACGACGACGATGCCGACGCGCCCGTACCCGCAGCCGCCGGCGTCATGGCCGCATTCACCGCTTGGGTAAATTGATCCTGCAACATGTTCCACCAAGCCATCGCAGCCGGCATGCCCATCGCGGCCGCCGCCGCCGCCGCGCCGTCGAGCGGCGCATCGGCCGCCGCAGGCGCCGCCGTGCCCGGCTGGCCCGTGCCGCCGCCACCCGCGTTCTTGCCCGGCGCGGCCGCGCTGGCCGGGGCCGGAGAAGGGGCTGGGGAGGCGGCCGGGAAAGCGCCAGGGAAGGCAGCGAAAGCGGACGGCTCGGCCGGCTTGCCGCTCGCGCTCGGCTGGCCGAAGAAGGCGCCGAAGGGCATGCTGGCCATTTTCTCGGCGCTGGCGCCGGACTGGCGCATCGCTTCGGCCATCGAGTTGCCCATCGACTGCAGCGTGACCAGCGTGCCGCGCTGGACTTCGATCGCCTGGATGCTGCCGCGCAGCATGCCGACGTTGAGGTTGAGCCAGGACTCGACCGCCTTGAGGTCGGCGATGCGCTTGTCGAGGTCTTCGATGGACATCGGCGGTGCGGACATGGCCGACATGCCCGTCAGGCCGGTGCCGGGCAGGTGCATGGACCCCCACAGGTTCTTGACGAAATCCAGTGTGTCCGTCATTCCGGGGATGGTAGGGCCAGGTGGTTTCAGCATGATCGTCTCCCTTGGTCATTTATCCGCTGTAGCCTAACAGATAAGCACCCTGGCCGAAACCCGTTCGATCAGGCGAGGAGAGGGAGGACAAGCTACACTAGGCGGATGAGCAGAGCTACCGTACCGAACCTTCGCCGCCGGCAATTGGCCCTGGGCGCGCTCACGGTCCTGCTGCACGTGCTCGTGTTCGACTGGTTCGGCGGCCAGCTCGGCCGCTCTTCCGGGCGCCATGGCGCCGTTCCCGAACCGGTCGCGGCGACCCTGCTGGCCCAGGCCGACACGCCGCCGCCGGTCCCGCCGGCGCCGGCGCCGCCGCAACCCGAACTGGCGCCGCCGCCGCCGCTGCCCGAGATCGCGCCGGAACCCTTGCCGCCGCCGCCGCCCGATGCCGGCGCGGCGCCGGCGCTGGCCGCCGATGCGTCCGCCGCAGCGCCCGCCGTACTGTCCGCTGAAGCGTCCGGCCAGGGGGACGCCGCCGCCGCGCCGTCCGGCGTAGAATCACGACAGGCGCCGCTGCCGGCCGAGGTGCAGGCGCAGCCGGCGGCCGAGACCGCCGCAGCGGCGCCGGCGCCGCGCCGCTACAAGGTCGACCTGCCGCCGCCGGCCGACATCACGCTCGACGTCGTGCGCGTGGATGCCGACGGCACCAAGTGGAATGGCGATGCGCTGCTGTCGTGGTCGGTGTCGCCGGCCGGCTACCGGGTGCGCGTCGAGGCCGGCATCCGCGTGGTGTTCGCCCATGTGAACCTGCTGACGCTGACCAGCGAAGGCCGGCTTGGCGACGAGGGATTCGTCCCCACCTTGATGACGGAAAAGCGGCGCGGACGTGCGACGACGGCCTCGCATTTCAGCCGCGATCTCGGCCTGATGACCTTTTCGGCATCGCAGGCGCGCTACGGCATCGCGCCCTATGCGCAGGACAAGGCCACGCTGCCGCTGCAACTGGCGGCGATCGCGCGCGCGGACCCGAAACAATTGTCCGGCAAGCTGGATTTCCAGGTCGCCGAAGACCGCGACGCCGCCATCTACAGTTTCGAGGTGGCCGGGCAGGAAGAGATCGAGACCAGGCTGGGCCGCATCGCCACCTGGCACCTGGTGCGCCCGCCCAAGCCTGGCGCCTATCACTCGCGTCTGGAGCTGTGGCTGGCGCCGGCGTATGGCTGGTATCCGGTGCAGATCCGTAACGTAGAAGCGAACGGGGCCATGACGACCCAAACCGTCAGCAAGATCGACAACAAGAATCCAGGAAGCTGATATGAAGAACATGATGAAACTGGCAGGCGGCGCTTTCGCGCTGGCGACGGCCTTCGCTGCAACTGCCCATGCGGCCGACGACGACCATCCGGCGGTCAAGCGCGCCTTCGACCTGCCGCCCTCGGCCGACCTGGCCTACACCATCACCGCGCGCAAGGGCGGCCTGGCGCTGAACGGCGACGCCACCATCACCTGGCGCGCGGGCGAGGGCAAGTATGCGGTCGGCGCCGAGTCGCGCGTGGCGGTGCTGGGCAAGCTCACCGAGAATCACAGCAGCGGCGCCATCGATAGTTATGGCCTGGCGCCCGAGTCATTCTCCGAAAAGCGCATCCGCAAGGAAGAGACCACCGCCACCTTCGACCGCGCCGCCAAAACCATCGGCTTCAGCGACGGCGACAAGACCTATCCGATCCGCGGCGGCGAGCAGGACCGCGTGTCGATTTCCTGGCAGCTGGTGGGCGTGGCGCGCGCGGCCAAGGACAAGTTCAAGCCCGGCTCGGAGTGGCAGTTCTTCGTGGTCGGCCCGCGCGACGCCGATCCCTGGACCTTCCGCGTGGTCGGCCGTGAAAAGGTACAGACCGGACTGGGCGAGCTCGACGCCGTACACGTCTCGCGCGCGACGCCGCCGGGTTCGCGCGAACAGACGCTGGACATGTGGCTGGCGCCGGCGCAGGAATGGTATCCGGTCAAGCTGCGCTTCACCGAGGGCGACCGCGAGGTGGTCGAGCAGACGCTGCAGAAGGTCAGCAAGAAATAAGGCCGGCGCGAAGCCGGCCTGGATGCGGACGCGCTGCCTGGAAGCTTATTCCTGCACGCCCGGATCGTCCGGCGAATCGTTTTCCCAGTGCAAGGTCATTTCTTTCGGCGCAGTGCCGAGCTTGACGGTGCGCTTGAAGGTCTTGCCTTCGGCGGCGGCGCTGATGCGGTAGGTGCCCGGCGCCAGCTTGGCGAAGAACAGCGGACCGGCATTCGCCAGGCTCAGCAGGGTAGCGCCCTTGGGATCCATGATGTCGAGCTGGACGTCGGAACGGAAGGCGCCGCTCTGCCTGGTGGCGAAGGTCAGCAGCAGGTTGTAGTCGGCGCGCAGGGCGCGCATGGCGTTCTGCTCGTCCTGGCCGACGCCGCCGTTGATATAGTTCACGCCGTTCTGCTGTTGCTGTTGCTGCTGTTG
>Ga0265780_10001041_pt1 | contig 40629 bp, 42 predicted proteins | sample P1T30metagenome_FD_192432 | JGI IMG/M metagenome (GOLD analysis project Ga0265780, IMG submission 192432) | Plant litter microbial communities from East Loma Ridge, Irvine, California - P1 T30 | ecosystem: Environmental > Terrestrial > Plant litter > Unclassified | place: USA: California...
TGAAGCCGGGCGCGATCCTGGCCTCGAACACCTCGACGCTGGACCTGAATAAAATCGCCGCCTTCACCGGGCGGCCGCAGGACGTGATCGGCCTGCATTTCTTCAGCCCGGCCAACGTGATGAAGCTGCTGGAGATCGTGCGCGGCGCCCAGACCGGCAAGGATGTGCTGGCCACCGCGCTGGCGCTGTCGAAAAAGCTGAAAAAGACCGGCGTCGTGGCCGGCGTGTGCGACGGTTTCATCGGCAACCGCATGGTCGAACAATACCTGCGCCAGGCCGGTTTCCTGCTGGACGAGGGCGCGCTGCCGCAGCAGGTCGACCGCGCGATCGAGGCCTTCGGCTTTGCGATGGGGCCCTTCCGCATGGGCGACCTGGCCGGCAACGACATCGGCTGGTCCATCCGCAAGCGCCGCGCGGCCGAGATGCCGGATATTAAATATTCGAAGACGGCCGACCTGCTGTGCGAGCTGGGCCGCTTTGGCCAGAAGACCGGGGCCGGCTGGTACGACTATGTCGCCGGCGACCGCACGCCGCATCCATCGGGGCGGGTCGACGACATGATCGTCCAGCACTCGGCCGAGCTCGGCATCGCGCGCCGCGACATCTCCGACGAAGAGATCGTCGAACGCCTGGTGTATGCGCTGGTCAACGAGGGTGCCAAGATCCTGGAACAGGGGATCGCGCTGCGCGCCTCGGACATCGACATGGTCTACCTGTCCGGCTACGGCTTCCCGCTGTTCCGTGGGGGGCCGATGTTCCATGCCGACACGGTCGGCCTGCCGCAGGTGCTGGCCGCGATCGAAGGCTATGCGCGCGGCTACCAGGGCGAGGCATGGACGCCGGCGCCGCTGCTGGCGCGCCTGGCGGGCGAGGGCAAGGGCTTCAACGCTTGAACCGGGGTCGCGCTCCCGCAGGATGTCCCTGATGCGGACGTGGACAGCGTCGTGTTAGGCTCGTGTTTCCATAAACATAACGAGCCTTGTGTGAAAAATGTCCTGCTGATCGCGACCGCCTGCCTGCTGGGCCTGCTGTCGACCACCGGCGCCTCGCTGCCTTACCCGATCCTGCCGCCGCTGTTCGTGCATGGCGGCGCCGACGGCCTGACGAATTTCCTGGGCCTGCCGCCCAAGCTGCTGTTCGCGGTGGCGCTGATGGTCAATCCGATCGGCCTCCTGCTCGGCACCGCCGTGCTCGGCTCGCTGTCGGACCGCTACGGGCGCCGTCCGCTGCTGCTGGGCACGGCGGTCGGCGCCGCCATCGGCCACACGCTGACGGCCTGGGCGCTGGCCGTGCACTCCTACCCGCTGTTCCTGCTGGCGCGCTTCGGCACCGGCCTGCTCGAGGGACAGAGTTCGATCGTGCGCGCGATGCTGGCCGAGCGCCTGCAGGACCAGGGTGCGCTGCGCAACCATGCGCTGTCCTGGCTGAACGGCGCGCTGCACCTGGGCTGGCTGTTCGGGCCGCTGCTGGCCGGCTTCACGGTCGGCTGGGGCATCACCGTGCCCTTCTACATCGCCGCCGGCGCGCTGCTGCTGGGCGCGGTGCTGGTGACGATGGCGCTGCCGCGCCAGCCGCGCACCCCGGGACCCTCGTGGTGGCACGTGGCGCGCGAACGCCACGCCTTCAATCTCCTGCGCCACCCGGGCCTGCGCATGCTGTTCGGCGTGCAGCTGGCCTACACCTGCGGCGTCACCGCCTTTTACGAGTTCTATCCGCTGTGGCTGGTCGAGGTGGGGCACTACGACACCCGGGCGATCGCGCTGGTCAACGTCGGCATGTGCGGCCTGATGACCTTGTCGGCGCTGTTCGCGGGGCGCCCGAGCCGCACCGAGCCGCTGCAGCGCGCCGCCTTCCTGGCCATCGCGGTGGCGCTGTCGATCGCGTCGCTGGGCAGCGGCAACTTGTGGATCGGCCTGGCCGGCATCATGGCCTTCAGCATGCCCCATGCCTTCTACAACGCCGTGATCCAGGCCTGGGCTGCGGACCGCTTCGGCGGACACGGGCAGGGCGCGGTGATGGGCCTGCTGTCGACGACTTTCTGCCTGGCGAATATCCTGATGGCGGCGGCCGGCGCGGTGCTGACCCTGGTCGACACGCGGCTGGTGCTGGTTTTTGGGGCGGCGCTGACGGCCTGGGCCGCGGTCCGGATGCGGACCTGGAGCCGGGCGGTGCTGCCGGTGGAGACGGCGGTCGAGAGCGTCAAGTAGCCGTCCGCGGTTTCAGCGCGGAGCCTCCTGCTCCGCCACGAATCCGGCCTGCGCCAGTTGACGCTGCGTGTCGGCGAGCGCATGCGCCGGCATCGCGCCCAGGTCGAACGCCTGCCCGCCGGCCAGGCCACGCGACAGCTCGGCGAGGCCCATGCCTTTCGCTGTCGGCGACAGCGCGCGCAGGACGGACAGGGCGTGCGGCGTCACGGCGCCGGTGGGCCAGCGCACCCGAATCCGGCGCGCCGGCGCGGCGGGCATGTCGTCGATGGCCGGGTTGCACGTGCCGGAGGCTTCCCAGCCGCAGGCAGTGCACCGGTCCAGGAACAGGCCGCCGTGCAGCGACCGCAGTAGCGTCGGGGCGCTGCAAGCCGGGCAGGCAAATGGCATCGTCATCGCGTTCAGAACACCGAAATCAAGTTGTTCTTGTCCAGTTCCGCAATGAAGGCGTCGATGCTCTCGCGCTCCAGCTCGAACACGACGCGGTGACCGCCTTTGCGATGCGGCGTGATCGGCCCGACCTCGGTCACGCCCGGCGCCTGCCCCAGGAAACGGCGCAAGTCGTCGGGGTCCTCCACGGTTCCCAGATCATGCTTCCGAACAAATCGTTGAGATTGGCGCACGAGTCCATTCTGACATGTCTTACAGCCGTGCGGCGCGTATTCCTATTCATGGAAAGCCGCAAGTCGCCAACACTGTGGTTTATCGAAAACGCACACGAAGGAGTCCACCATGGCTGAACAACAAGCAAGCGCATCGAGCGATGACGCGCAAAAAGCCGACGCCCTGCCACCCGAGGGCGGCGGGCTGGCGGCGAACCAGGTGAGCGGAACCGATCTGGGCACGGACGAGGCCGCGCAGCTGCCGCCGGGCTCGAAGACCGGCAGCGACACCCGCGAGAGCGCGGGCGGCGGCGGCACCGTGCGGGGCGGCGCCGACACCGGCAGCGACGCCATGCCCGGCCAGAGCAATGCGCTCTAGTAAATAAAGGGGCCGCCGTCCAGCGGCGGCCTCGCGGGCGTCAATCCGCAGCGTAGATATCGTTGTCCTTGGTCTCCCGGATGAACAGCGCACCGATCACGAAGCAGATCAGGGCGATGATGATCGGATACCACAGCCCGTAATAGATATTCCCGTTCGATGCCACCAGGGCGAAGGAAATCGTCGGCAGCAGGCCGCCGAACCAGCCGTTGCCGATGTGGTAGGGCAGGGACATCGAGGTATAGCGGATGCGGGTCGGGAACATCTCGACCAGCATGGCCGCGATCGGGCCATAGACCATGGTCACGAACAGCACCAGGATGAACAGCATGAACACCAGCATCGGCCGGTTGATCTGTTCGGGGTCGGCCTTGGGCGGATAGCCGGCCGCCTTCAGGGAAGCGCCCAGGTCTTTCTTCAGCGCGGCTTCCTTCGCCTTGCTGGCCTTGTCGAAGTCGAGGTTATCCGGCGTCATGGTGGCGTTGAACGAGGGGTAGACCTTGTCGCCGACGCGCACGCTGGCGACCGTGCCGGCCGGGGCATCCTGGTGGGTGTAGCTGACCGAGGCCGCGGTCAGCTGGGCGGTCGCGATGTCGCAGGACGATGGGAATTTACTGGTGCCGGTCGGGTTGAACTGGAAGTTGCACGAGGCCGGATCGGCGACCACCACCACCGGTGAGCTCTTCAGCGCGGCTTCGAGTGCCGGGTTGCCGAAGTGGGTAATGGCCTTGAAGATCGGCACATAGGCCAGCGCGGCGATCAGGCAGCCACCCAGGATGATCCACTTGCGCCCGATGCGGTCCGACAGCGTGCCGAACAGGATGAAGAAGGGCGTGCCCAGCGCCAGCGCAATGGCCAGCATGATGTTGGCCGAGGCCGGTTCGATCTTGAGCGTCTGGGTCAGGAAGAACAGCGCGTAGAACTGGCCGGTGTACCAGACCACGGCCTGGCCCATCACCAGGCCCAGCAGCGCCAGCAGTGCGATGCGGCCATTCCTCCAGGTCAGGAAGGCTTCGCTGAGCGGCGCCTTCGAGGTCTTGCCCTCGGCTTTCATCTTCGCGAACGCGGGCGACTCGGCCATCGACATCCGGATCCACACCGAAATGCCGAGCAGCAGCACCGACACCAGGAAGGGGATGCGCCAGCCCCAGGCGTCGAAGGATGCCGTGTCCATCGAGCTGCGCACGCCCAGGATCACCAGCAGCGACAGGAACAGGCCCAGCGTGGCGGTGGTCTGGATCCAGGACGTGAAGTAGCCGCGCCGGCCGTGCGAGGCATGCTCGGCGACGTAGGTGGCGGCGCCGCCGTACTCGCCGCCCAGGGCCAGGCCCTGCAGGATGCGCAGGCACACCAGGATCACCGGCGCGGCGATGCCGATGGTGGAATAACCCGGCAACAGGCCGACGATGAAGGTCGACGCGCCCATGATCAGGATGGTCACCAGGAAGGTGTATTTGCGGCCGATCATGTCGCCGAGGCGTCCGAACACCAGCGCGCCGAAGGGCCGCACCAGGAAGCCGGCGGCAAAGGTCAGCAGCGCGAAGATGAAGGAGGTGGTCGGGTCGCCGAGGAAGAACTGCTTGCCGATGATGGCGGCGAGCGAGCCGTACAGGTAGAAGTCGTACCATTCGAACACGGTGCCGAGCGAGGAAGCGAAGATGACCTTCCGTTCTTCCTTGGTGAGTCCGCCTTGGGAGGGCGCAGCCTTCCCGCCGGCGGTCATGCCGGGTGTGATAGCCATGTGCAGTCTCCGTTATATGTGGTTTCAGCGCCGATGTACTTACAGCGTGAAAGGCACTGTGCGCCGCGAAGCTTACGCGAGGCTGTCGGCGCACCCGGACTGCATTGGCGGATGTGACGGCTCTATGTTTCGTCGGATTCGCCGGACTTGGCCGTGTCCGGTGTCGCTTCCGCGCCCTTGTCTTCCGCGTCCTCGTCTTCGGTGCCGCCGTCTTCCGCGCCGCCGTCTTCGGGATTGGCGCGCGCGTATTTATAGGCCTGGGCCGAACGCTCCAGCGCCAGGCCGAGGGCCGCGGTCAGCTCGTCCGGCGTGGCGCCTTCCTTCCACTGGCGCGCGGCGAAGGTGTTGCGCAGCGTGCGCCCGCCCGCGCGCGGCACCGCTACGCCGGCCCGCTCGAAGGTCGCGCGCACCTGGCGGTAGACGGTCGCCTTGTGCAGCGGCTCGCCCTCCAGGCTGGCAGGGAATACCAGATCGCCCGGGATCTTCAGCTCGGCGCGCTCGCGCAGCCAGGCTTCCAGTTCGGCCACGCCCTCGCGCGGCAGCTTCGCCGTGTGCTCGTAGCTGGTGCGGTGCTTTTGCTCGGGCGTGATGTTCAGCTCGATCGCGCCCTCGACGTCGGCCTGGCGTCCGACTTCCTCGAGCAGCAGGCCGACCGCCTCGGCGACCTTCAGCCCGGCCAGCGCCATAATCACCTGCATCGCGCGGTCGCGGCGGCGCTTCCAGCCGGCGCTGCCGGCCTGGTCCGGAGCGCGGCCGGCGGGGAGGGCGGCCAGGAAGCGGTCCAGCTCGTCGCCGTTGAGGGCGGCCATCGGCGCATCCTGGGCCAGGTGGGCGCGGTCGGTGGCGGCGATAGCCTCGCGCGCCGGGTTCGGGGTGCGCTCCAGCCAGTCGTAGCAGCGTTCGAGCAGGCGCAGGTAGCGGTAGGCGATCTTGCTGTTCAGGTCGCGCTTGCCGTCCTTGCCGTGCTCGACGAAGCGGCGCAGGTCGGCGGCGTTCACGGTCGACATCTTGAGGCGCTCATCGACCATCCAGGCGGCGAATTTGCCGAACATGAATTTGTAGATCGTCGCCGATTCGTCCGAGATCGGGGTCGGGACCAGGTCGTCGCGCTGGCGGCTCGATGTCTGCACGAAGGCGGGCGTGGCGACGAAGGCGGCAAAGGCGACATTCGGATTGCGGTCCCAGGCGGCCAGGGAAGCGCGGGGTGCTGCGTTGGAGCTCATGTGTTCAGGTAATTGCATAGGATGGCCACAATTTAGCAACTAACCGACATGACATGCAAGCGTCACGCACGATCATTTAATTTGCAACTAACCGACAATGCGCTCTCAACCACCCCAAACCCCAGCCACCAAGGCCCAAGGCCGGCATGCAGCTCGCATCCCGTGACGCGACACAAAAAACAGGAACAGTGCAGGGCAGTGCAGTCTCGCCAATATCCCAACGACACGTTATGCTCACTGCCTCGCCGCGGTTCCCGCCGCATCGACAACACTATATATAGAGAGGAAGCCATGCTGAAACACATCGTCATGTGGAAACTGAAGGACCAGGCCGAAGGCGCCGACCGCGCCGCGAATGCCCTCGAGATGAAGCGCCGCCTGGACGAGTGCGCCACCATCGTGCCCGGGATCCTGAAGTTCGAAGTCGTGATCGCCCAGACGGGCCTGGAAGCGACCCATGACGTGGTGCTGTACTCGGAATTCGAAGACAAGGCCGCGCTCGAAGCCTACATCAATCACCCGACCCACAAGGCGCTGGTCCCGTTCATCGGCGCCATCCGCGAAGGGCGCCAGTGCATGGATTACGTGATCTGAGCTGTACTTCCGATCCCCGCGCTGCTTTCGGGTGAAGATTGGCATACTGGCGGCGTAACGGAAGGGAGGCAGTGATGAAGGATTTTGCGGGCCGCGTGGCGGTCATCACGGGCGCCGGCAGCGGCATCGGCCGCGCGCTGGCGGACCGGGCGGCGGCGCTGGGCATGAAGCTGGTACTGGCCGACGTCGACGCCGAGGCGCTCGAACGCGCCACCGACGATCTGCTGGCCGGCGGCAGCGAAGTGCTGTCCATGGTCTGCGACGTGCGCAAGTGTTCGCACGTGGAGGAGCTGGCGGATGCCGCCATGATCCGCTTCCATGGCGTCCACCTGGTATTCAACAATGCCGGTGTCGCGACCGCCGGCCTGGTGTGGGAACACAGCGAAGCCGACTGGGAGTGGGTGCTGGGCGTGAACCTGTGGGGCGCGATCCATGGCGTGCGCATCTTCACGCCGCTGATGCTCGATTGCGCCAGGCGCGAACCGGGCTATGAAGGGCATATCGTGAACACGGCGTCGATGGCGGGCTTGCTGTCGACGCCGGCGCTGGGACTGTACAACGTGGCCAAGCACGCGGTCGTCGCTCTGTCCGAGACCCTGTACCATGACTTGCGCCTCGTCGATGCGCCGGTCGGGGCCTCCGTCTTGTGCCCCTACTATGTGCCGACCGCGATCGCGCAGTCCGAGCGGCACCGCCCGGACGAGCTGCGCCGCCACCATGGGCCGACCCGCAGCCAGCAGGCCGCCCTGGCCTTGCTGGCCCAATCGGTCGAGTCCGGACATATCACGGCCGCCGAGGTTGCGCGCATGACCTTCGACGCGGTCGGCCGCGGCGACTTTTACATCTTCACGCAGCCGGACACGCTCGACGCGGTGGCGACCCGCATGCAAGCCATCGTCGCTGCCCAGCCTCCGGCCGACCCCTATGCCGCCGACCCCTCTGCCGCCGACCCCTCTGCCGCCACATCGGCACTGCGCGAGGCCTTGCGCGCCAGCCTGAAAGGACAGGGCACGTGAACCGGCAGGCCATCCTCGAGGTGTCCACCCGCGGGCGCGGCACCGTCGACATCACCGCCCAGGTCGCGCGCGTGGCCGCGCAGTCGGGCGTGGACGTCGGCCTGGTCCACGTCTTCGTCCAGCACACCAGCTGCTCGCTGGTGATCACGGAGAATGCCGATCCCGACGTGCGGCGCGACCTGGAAACCATCATCGCCAGGCTCGCGCCGGACGGTGACCCGGTCTACCGCCACGACGCCGAAGGCCCGGACGACATGGCCTCGCACGCGCGCAGCATGCTGACCGCCACCGGCGTGAGCGTGCCTTTGCGCGGCGGCCGGCTGCTGCTCGGCACCTGGCAGGGCATCTACCTGTGGGAGCACAGGACCAGTCCGCACCGGCGCAGCGTCGTGGTCACGGTGCTGGCGGCCTAGGGTTGCTCAGGCCGAGGTCGGCACCGCATTGCGCCGGGCCAGCGCCCGGTTCAAGGGCGTCACCCCGAACAGCAGCAAAAAGGCCATGTTGGCCGAGCCCGGGAACAGGCCGGACAGCGGCACCGTCAGCGCCGCCACCAGCATCAGCACGGCGATGCGCACGCAACTGGCGCGGTAGTCCGCACGGTCCATCGGATGCGCGCACAGCTGCGGATTGCGGTGGATGTAGCGGGCGGTCAGCAAGGCGCCCAGCGCGATCGCGATCATCACGATGGCGTAGACGAGCTGGGCCAGCTGGGAAGCGAACTGGTTGTTGACCGCCGAAGCGAAGGGCAGCAGGCTGGCCCCGCCCAGCATGAACAGCGTGGTCTTCAGGAGGCCGGCGTCGACGTGGCGCACGTGGCTGTAGAGGCGGTGGTTGCCGACCCAGAAGATGGCCAGCACGACAAAGCTGATCAGCCAGGAAACGAAGGTCGGCGCCAGCTCGCCCAGGGTCTCGGCCAGCTGGGCCTGGGTACCGTGGTGCAGGTGCTCGGGCAGGCGCAGTTCGATCACCAGCAGGGTCATGGCCACGGCAAAGATGCCGTCGACCAGCGCTTCGATGCGGTGCTTGCTCAGCTGGGGGTGTCCGGAGGAGGTGGTGTCAATCATGCGCAAGTCCGTTCGATGTGGTCTCAGCCGACATCGATTCTCCCTGTACGTGTGTAAATATGCAAGATATTGTGCGAAGCAGCCGCAGCGCGGTATGCTGCGCTCATGACGACATTGACACCCGAGCAGAAACTGATCCAGGTCGCCCTGCAACTGCAGCAGGTGGCCGTGCCGATCGCGCAGACCCACATGGCCCGGCAGGCGGGCCTCGGGCTGGAACGCGTGCTGACCGAAGCCGGGCTGTCGACCTTCGAGGGTATCGCGGCCTCGCTGGCCTCGATCGATGGCATGGAAGCGCTCGACGCCTGGCACCGCACGGCCTGGGAAGCGTGGATGGTCGAGGCCTCGCGCCGGTACGCGGTGGTCCTGGAAGAATATCCACCCGACGAGCGCGGCGCCGAGTCGCAGGGCATCATGGCTTCGCTCGAGCGCGAGATGCAGAACCAGCACCGCCAGCGCGCCGCCCGCGCCGACTGGATCGATGCGGCGCGCCGGATATGCGCGCTGGCGCGGCGCGGGCGCGAACTGGATCCCGAGTCGCCGGGCATCGTCCTCGCCGACGATGAGGACATGATGGCGTTCGAACGGCAGGTGGCCCGCGCCGATGCCGCGTCGGCCCTGCAGCGCACCCTATTCGAGGAGCGTGCCGCCCGCATCAAGGCGGGCATGGAGAAGCTGCAGCCGCGCTGATCTCGGAATCGGAATCGCAGCGCCAGCAGACCCGGCGCGACCTCGACACCTACGCCTTGTGGAAGCTGACCCGCACTACCAGCTGCGCTTCTCGCTGGCCAACATCCTGGGCATGGACAATCCCTCGGTCCGCATCTGCCAGGATGCCTCCGGCACCTCGCGCGAAACCGGCTTCAGCCCGGGATCGATGCGGGCCGGCCTGAACCTGGAAATGAAACTGTAAGGAGAGCTGATGGAACGTGAAGACGCCGAACGGCTGCTGGCCATCTACCAGCGCGCAGCCCGCGTGCTGGCTGAAGCGGATCCTGTGCTGCGCGCGCTGCCCGAGCCGGAACGCGGCACCTGCCTGCGCGCGCTCGCCGCGATCTATGGCGAGTTCTGGGAAAAGCTGCAGCGGCCCCTGGTGCGCGCCTTCCCCGGGCTCGATCCGGATATCGAGATCCTCGAGGCGGCGCCCGGCGACCTGGCGAGCGTCGCGAACCTGTATGCCGCGGCCGGCTACGGCGCGCCGGTCGATCCGGCCGATACCGTGATCGTGGCGAAACTGCCCGGCCGGGTCGTCGGCGCCGTGCGCCTGTGCCCGGAACACGGGGTGACGGTCCTGCGCGGCATGCAGGTCGAACCCGCCCTCCAGCGCCAGGGCCTGGGTGGACGCCTGCTCGCCGCCTGCCTGCCGCGGCTCGCGGGACGCCAGGCGTTCTGCCTGCCGTATGCCCACCTGGAAGGCTTTTATGGCGCGGCCGGGTTCGAGACCGTCGGCCCGCAAGCGCTGCCGGCTTTTCTCGCCGATCGCCTGGCCGGTTACCGCGCAGGCGGCCAGGACGTCATCGCCATGCGGCGCGCGCGGTAGGCTCAGTCGGCCAGGCGCGTGTCGCTGCGCACCATCTGCACCAGCGCCGGCTGCGACAGCGCCGCGCTGAAATAGTAGCCCTGCATCTGGTCGCAGCCGTGCTCGCGCAGGAATGACAGCTGCTCGCGCGTCTCGACGCCTTCCGCGATCACCTTCAGCTTCAGGTTGTGGCCGAGCGCGATGATGGCGCGCGTGATGACCGCGTGGCCGTCGTGGGCGGCCGGCATCAGGAAGGAGCGGTCGATCTTGATGGTGTCGACCGGGAAGCGCTGCAGATAGCTCAGGCTCGAGTAGCCGGTGCCGAAATCGTCGATCGACAGGCGCAGGCCGAGTGCCTTGAGCCGGGCCAGCGTGTCCATCGCTTCTTCCGGGCGGTCCATCAGCTGGCTCTCGGTGACTTCCAGCTCCAGCTGGTGCGCGGGGACCTGGTGGCGTTCGAGCGTGGCCGCGAGGCGCTCGGCAAAGTGGCGCTGGCGCAGCTGGCGCGGCGACAGGTTCACCGAGATCACGAAGTCCTCGATCCCGAGCGCGCCCAGCGCCTTCAGGGCGCCGCAGGCCTGCTCGATCACCCACTCGCCCAGCGGCACGATGAGGCCGGTCTCTTCTGCCATCGGAATGAAGCCGGCGGGCTGCATCAGGCCGTATTCCGGATGGCGCCAGCGCACCAGGGCCTCGGCGCCCACCACGCGGCCGGTGCGCAGGTCGACCTTGGGCTGGTAGTCGAGGCTCATCTCGCGGTTGCCGAGGGCGCGGCCCAGGTTGGCTTCCAGCAGCAGGTGCGCGTGCACCACCTGGTTCAGCTCTTCCGAGTAAAACTGGCAGTTGTTCTTGCCCAGGCTCTTGGCGTGGTACATAGCGGCGTCGGCGGCGCGCATCACGCGGTCGACGTTGTCGCCGTCGCGCGGGAACAGGGCCACGCCGATGCTGGCGCCGCTCACCAGTTCGCGCCCGGCGGCATGGATCGGCAGCGCGATGCTGCGCCGGATGCGCTCGACCAGGTCGCCGACGTGGGTGATGCTGGGCTGGTCGCGGATCACCAGCACGAACTCGTCGCCGCCGACGCGCGCCACGGTGTCCTCCTCGCGCACGTTGTCGCGCAGGCGGTCGGCGATCGCGCGCAGCACGGCGTCGCCGGCGTCATGGCCGAAGCTGTCGTTGATGTGCTTGAAGTTGTCGAGATCGAGGAAGGCCAGCGCCCCCAGCGTATGCGCATCCAGCGAGGCGTCGACGGCTTGCTTGAGCTGCTCCTGCAGCAGCGTACGGTTGGCCAGGCCGGTCAGCGGGTCGTGGTGGGCCAGGTGGTGCAGGCGCCGTTCGTAATGCCGGGCTTCGGTGATGTCGTTGAGGACGCCCACGAAGTGGGTGACGTCGCCGTCGGCATTGCCGACCGGGTCGATGCGCAGGTCGTTCCAGAAGATCTCGCCATTCTTCCGGCGGTTGCGCAGCACCGTGCGCACGCTGCGGCGCTGGGCCACGGCCTCGTGCAGGCGGCGGTGCTCGTCGACGTCGCAGCCCTCGATGCGCATGAAGCGCGGGTCGCGCCCGCGGATTTCCGCCAGCGTATAGCCGGTGATGTGTTCGAAGGCCGGGTTGACGTACTCGATGCGGTTGTCGCCGTGCTCGCAGCAGGTGATGACGATGGCGTTGACGCTGGAATAGATGGCGCGCTCGCGCACCAGCAGGCCATACTCGGCCTGCTTGCGCGCCGTGATGTCCAGGCCGGTCCCGAAGATGCAGGGCAGGTTGCCCAGGCTGGTGCGGGCGCAATGGAACAGGTAGGTGGTGCGCTTGCCGTGCTTGCCGACCAGGTCGGCCTCGTGCGAGGAGCTGCCCTGGTCGAAGGCTTCCAGGATCTTTTGCACGATGCCCGCGCGCGCATATTCGTCGAAGAAGTACTGGACTTCGGTGGTCGGCAGTTCTTCGCTGCTGCGTTCGAGGGCGGTCTCGAGCTCGCGGTTCCACAGCAGCAGGCGGCCGCTCTGGTCGATCACGTAGAACACGCAGGGCAGGCCGTCGATCAGTTCGGTGACCGGGAAGTCCTGGATCAGCGCATGGCGCGAGGGCGCGATGCCGGTCTTCGGGATGACGATCACGCTGTAGGTGGCGGGCGGGGCCGGATCGAGCGATTGCGGCGCGATCATGATGCGCACCGCCAGCCGCGCACCGTCGGCGCAGCGCAGGTGACCCATGGCTTCGCTGTCGGCGCGCGCGCGCATCGGCAGCAGTGCCGGGGCCGAACCGTCAAAGTCGAGGATGGTGTCGAGCGGACGGCCGCGGATCTGGTCCGCGGCATAGCCCGCCAGTTTTTCGCAGGCCCGGTTCCAGCTGGTGATGGCCCCGTCCTCGCCGACGACGAAGACGGCCAGGGGCAATGGAGAAGGATGCATGACGGCCTCCCGCGCCGCTGGGCTGTGCCGGTCCTGGCTGGACCGGCAGGCAGCCCGCAACCATCATAGCGCAGTGCAGGTGTTCATGATCCCAGGCACCAATGGCGCGCGGCAATCAGGCCGCGGCCTGGCCGCAGGGTTGCAACACGCGTTCGTGCAGCTCCGGTTCCGCATGGTTGTACAGCTTGACCACGGTCGAGGTGCGGGTGCCGTAGCCCGGGATCTCGATGCACACCGCCGACAGCTGGCGTTCGACCTCGATCGGCACGCCGGTGTCCGGCAGGCGCAGGTCGGGGGCGCGCGTGGTGTCGGCCAGCATTTCGAAATAGGCCTCTTCCGGCGCGCCCTGCAGCAGCAGGCTGGCGAAGGCCGCCTTGGTGCGCAGCACCTTGGGCCAGGGCGCATCGAGCAGGCCGTTCGAAATCCCGTAGATGCCGGGTTCGAGCAGCTTGCCGTTGCGGGCGTCGGCGCCGGCGCGGTTCGAGAACCAGTACAGGCCTTCGCGGTCGCCCAGCACCAGGTTGAAGCCGTTGTAGACGTGGGCCATGGCGCCGATGCGCTCCAGGTAGCCGGGCGCATCCAGGTCGCCCTGCAGGAAGTCGGCCACCAGCGCGCCGCGCGTCGGCGCGTCGAGGCGGCGCTCGTCCGGCGCGCGGATATTCGTCAGCGCGGCGAACTTGGGGCCGTTCGGGCCTTCGCGCGTGACGCCCATCCAGCTGCCGCCGCCCTGCAGGTCGCGCCCGGCAATGATGTTGGGGTTGCCGGGCCAGGGACCGGCCGGGGTCGCGGGACGGTCGTAGAATTCATCGCGGTTGGCGCAGGCGATCAGCGGCATGCCGGGGATCACGCGCCAGGCGAACACAATCAGGCACATGGTGTCAGGTCCATAAAAACTTCGGCGCGGCGCGGGCCGGCGGGCAGGGCGTCCAGTCCGGCTTCACGCGCCGCATCGTCCAGCGCGGCGGGAAACGCCTCGGTGACGGCGGGATAGACCTCCATCCAGGTCTGCAAGCCGTCGCGGGCATCGGGGCGGCGCTTGAGCTGGGCCTGGACGCCGAAGCGCGCGCCCATGGCCGACTGCAGCGCCCGCACGCGCGGCTCGAGCGCGGCGGCATCCTGTGCGCGCACCTTGTAGTAGACATAGAGGTCGATCATGCCCGCTTCACACCTCGAGGCTGTCGAGCGTGTAGGGCAGCGCCTGGAAACGCAGGGCGGTGCCGCCGGCCGAACCGTGGCGCACCTCCTGTTCCAGCGCGGCCAGCTTGATCTCGACCAGCACGTCGGCACCGCCTTGACCGTTCGGCGCGGCGTTGACGATCATGCCGCAGGGCTGGTCGGGGTCCAGGGTACTGAACACTTCGTCGCCGGCGCGCGCCGCGGCATTCTCGAGCGTGGCCAGCACCATGCGGCGTTTCAGCTTGCCCAGGTACTGGCTGCGCGCGACGATCTCCTGGCCCGGATAGCAGCCCTTGCGGAAATTCACGCCGCCGACCAGTTCGAAGTTGACCATCTGCGGCACGAACTGTTCCTGGGTCGGCTGGGTCACCTGCGGCACGCCGGCGTGGATCGCGGCCAGCTGCCAGGCGGCGTTGCCACCCAGGGCCAGGGTCTCGCGCAGCGCCGGCAGGGCGGCGGCGGCCGTCTCGCCCGAGGTCAGCCACAGGTAACGCGGCGCATCGAAGGCGTCGGCCAGGCGGATCACGGTGCCGAAGTCGCCGTCGGCCTTGGCATAGGGCGCGGCCGGCAGGTCGCCGACTTGGGCGCCCAGGGCAGCCTGCGCCGCGGCGCCGCCCAGGCCGAGCACCGCGATGCGCGGCGGCTCCCCGGTGGCGTCGCGCAGCTTGGCTTTCGCGCGCAGCACGAACATGCTCAGGCGCTTCTGCAGCGGGGCCTGGATCGCGCGCGGCAGTTGCAGGTAGATACCTTCAAGGTCGCGCCACATCAGGAAGGTCGCCGTCAGGCGGCCCTTCGGCGTGCAGTAGCCGGCCAGGCGCGCTTCGGCGCCGTTCAGGTGCTCGACGTCGTTGGTGAGCTGGTTGTGCAGGAAGCCGGCGGCATCCTCGCCACTGACGGCGATGAGGCCCAGGTCGGTGACGGGGGCCACGAAGCCGGCGGCCAGGTCGGCCGCGCCCAATGCGCGTCCGAAGTCCTCGACCTCGCTGGCCGCGTCCGGATGGAAGCGGGCGCCGAGGGTGGACAGGTGTTCGATCCAGGGATTCATACTCATAAGGCTACAATACGCGAATTATTTCCGGTTTATGCAATAACGGCTTTATCATTACGGCCTCACTCATTATAGAGATGTCGACCAAATCGCGCCGGGGACGGCGTAAAAACAAACCAGCGAGTATGGCACTCATAAAAAAACTCATCGTGTCGGGCGTGATCGTGTCAGTCGCGGCCGTGGCGGGCTTCCAGTGGTGGGCGGGACAGCCCATTACCCCGGAAGGCGCCGTCATCCCCTTTGCCATCGCGCCGGGCAGCGGCGTCGCCGGCGCCGCCCAGCAGATGGTGGCGTCCGGCGTGCCGGTCAACCCCTTCCTGTTCGGGGTGCTGGCGCGGGTCACCGGCAAGGCCAGCCAGATCAAGGCCGGCAGCTACGAATTGAAACCGGCGACCTCGCCGCGGCGCCTGCTGACCCAGCTGGTGCGCGGCGAGTTCGCCCAGGAGTCGCTCACCATCATCGAAGGCTGGACCTTCCGCCAGATGCGCCAGATCATCGACGCGGCGCCGAACCTCAAGCACGAGACGGCCAAGCTGAGCGACAAGGAGCTGCTGGCCAGGGTGGCGCCCGAGGCGAAGTATGCCGGCCCCGAAGGCCTGTTCTTCCCCGACACTTACCTGTTCGCGAAGAACGCCAGCGACCTGTCGATCTACCGGCAGGCGCACGAGATGATGATGAAGCGCCTCAAAACTGCCTGGGAAAAGCGCGATCCGGGCTTGCCCTACGTCGAGCCCTACCAGGCCCTGATCATGGCCTCGCTGGTGGAAAAGGAAACCGGCCAGAAAGGCGAGCGCGCGATGATCGCCGGCGTGTTCGTCAACCGCCTCAAGACCGGCATGCTGCTGCAGACCGACCCCACCGTCATCTACGGCATGGGCGAGAAGTACGACGGCAAGATTCACAAGAAGGACCTGGAGACCGACACCCCGTACAATACCTATACCCGCCCGGGCTTGCCGCCGACCCCGATCGCGCTGCCGGGCGTGCAATCGCTGGCCGCGGCGATGGCGCCAGCCAAGACCGAGGCCCTGTATTTCGTCTCGCGCGGCGACGGCACCAGCCATTTCTCGGCCAACCTGAACGAGCATAACAAAGCAGTGAACCAGTACCAGAGGCAGCAGACGTCCCAATGAATGACACACCCATGAATGCATCGGAGCGTGGCCGCTTCATCACCTTCGAAGGCATCGACGGCGCCGGCAAGTCGACCCATATCGGCTTCGTGACCGCGCATTTGAAGTCCGCCTTGAAATCCGCGGGCAGGACAATCGTGTCCTCGCGCGAGCCGGGCGGCACGCCGCTCGGCGAAAAGCTGCGCGATCTGCTGCTGCACGAAAAGATGGACCTCGAGACCGAGGCTTTACTGATGTTCGCCAGCCGCCGCGAACACATCGCGCAAGTCATCGAACCGGCCCTGGCACGCGGGGACTGGGTGCTGTCCGACCGCTTCACCGACGCCAGCTTCGCCTACCAGGGCGGCGGCCGCGGCATGGACCGCGCGAAGATGGAAGCGCTGGAAGCTTGGGTGCATCCGCGGCTGCAGCCCGACCTGACCCTGCTGTTCGACGTGCCCCTGGAAGTGGCGCGCGAGCGGCTGAATGCCACGCGCACCCTGGATAAATTCGAGCAGGAGGAAGCGGACTTCTTCGCGCGTTGCCGCAACGAGTATCTGCGCCGCGCCGCCCAGTTCCCGGGGCGGATCGTGGTGATCGACTCCACGCAATCGATCGACGACGTGCGCGAATCCTTGCTGACCGCGCTGGAGAAGCTGTTGTGAGCTTGACGATCTATCCCTGGCAGGAAGACGCCTGGGGCAATCTGCAGCAGATGCGCGCGCGCCTGCCGCATGCGATCCTGTTCTACGGTCCGGCCGGCATCGGCAAGGCCGGCTTCATCGAAGCCTTTGCCCAGGCCCTGCTGTGCGAAGACGTGCGCCCCGACGGCCATGCCTGCGGCCACTGCGCCTCCTGCGGCTGGTTCGTCCAGGGCAACCACCCGGACTACCGCCGGGTGCGCCCGGAAGCGCTGGAAGACGAAGCGCCGTCCGAGAATGACGATGCGGCCGCCGGCGACGGCGACAAGAAGGGCAAGTCGAAGGCCGCGTCGAAAGACATCAAGATCGAGCAGGTGCGCGCGCTGGCCGACTTCATGAACATCTCGACCCACCGCCAGGGTTTGCGGGTGGTGGTGCTGTACCCGGCCGAGGCGCTGAACATGCCGGCCAGTAATGCATTGCTGAAGACCCTGGAAGAGCCGCCGCCGGGCACCGTGTTCCTGCTGGCCTCCAACGGCCTGGACCGCCTGTTGCCGACGATCCTGTCGCGCTGCCGCAAGTTCGCATTGCCGATGCCTGGCCACGCGCAGGCGCTGGCCTGGCTGCAGGCCCAGGGCGTGAACGATGCCGATGGCTGGCTGCGCGAGCAGGGCGGGGCGCCGCTGGCGGCCCTGGCCCAGGCCGAGACCGGCAGCCGCGAGGAACTCGACGCGCTGCTGCAGATCCTGGCCCAGCCGAGCGTGGACGCCGCGCTGCGCGCCGCCGACAAGCTCAGCAAGGCGCCGCTGGCTTCGCTGGTCGCCTGGCAGCAGCGCTGGCTGTACGACGTGTTCTCGTACAAGCTTTCGGGCACGATCCGCTATTATCCGCGTTACCAGCGCGAACTCGCGGCGCTGGCGGGCCGCGTGCATACGGCCAAGCTCATGCGCGCGATCAAGTCGGCCAACGAACGCCGCGCAGTGGCCGATCACCCGCTGTCGGCGAAACTGTTTGTCGAAGATATGCTGCTTGATTACACTGCTTGCTGCACCAAGTGATTGTTTCTTGAAAGGAAACCGATGAACGGCATGCCCATGGACCCGAACGCCGCGCAAGCCCCGCGCCCGTCCGTGCTGTCGCTGGCCATCAAGGAAAAGGCGGCGCTGTACGCCGCCTACATGCCTTTCCTCAAGAATGGCGGCATGTTCGTGCCGACGACGAAACCCTACAAGATCGGCGACGAGATCTACCTGATCCTGGCGCTGATGGACGACCCCAACAAATACCCGATCGCCGGCAAGGTGGCCTGGATCACGCCGCCCGGCGCCAACAACAACAAGGCGCAAGGCATCGGCGTGCATTTCCCGGCCGACGAGACCGGCCAGCGCGCCAAGCTGCGCATCGAGGAAATCCTGGGTGCGGCGCTGCGCTCGTCGCGCGCCACCCATACGCTTTGATTCTTCCCTTCGTTTTATGTCCATGCCGTCCTACGTACACCGCCTCGCCCGCATCGAAGACCTGCCCGTCATCGTCGACATCTACAATTCCACCATCGCCTCGCGCGAAGTCACCGCCGACACCGAACCGATCACGGTGCAATCGCGCGCAGCCTGGTTCGCCGACCACACGCCGGAGCGCCGTCCGCTGTGGGTGATCCACGACGCCGCGGATACGTCGGAAAACCCGGCAGTCATCGGCTGGCTGTCCTACTCGAATTTCTACGGCCGCCCGGCGTACTCGGGCACGGCCGAGCTGTCGATCTATATCGCGGAAAGCTGGCGCGGCAAGGGCATCGGCAAGTATTGCCTGGAGCAGGCGATGGCCTTCGCGCCGAACGTCAAGGTGCATACGCTGCTGGGCTTCATCTTCGGGCACAACGAGCCGAGCCTGGCGCTGTTCCGCAAGTATGGCTTTGATACCTGGGCGCATTTCCCGAAGGTGGCGAACCTGGATGGGATCGAGCGCGACCTGATCATCCTGGGCAAGCGGGTGGCTTGATCCCGGACGCGTTCGGCTCAGGCCAGGCGCTTTTGCATCAGGGCGACGTCGTCGCCGCAGGAAAGTGTACGCCGGATCAAGGTCCATCCGGAGCGGGCATAGAAGGGTTCCACCGCCGGCTCGCACGATAAATAGAGTGCGGCATACCCGAGCGTGGCCGCGACGGTTTCCGCCTCCCGCAGCAGCGCGGCGCCCAGGCCGTGGCCCCGCCATGCCGCGTCGACGAGGAGTCCGCCGATCCACGGCGACAGCGCCGGATCGGTGCCGTCTTCGCGCTGCTTCAGGCTGATTGAACCCGCCAGCTCGTCCCCCGCCAGCGCGATCAGGGTCAGGGGCACGCGGTCGGTGACGGCGCGGCTGCGGATCACTTCGGTGAACTCGGCCGCGGACATGCCCGTGTCTTCGTGAATCAGCCGGCCCCATAATGCGTAGGCGCGTGCGGCCACGCCTTCGGCATGCTCAGGGGAATTTGCCAAGGGAAGGATGCGGAAGCTCATGGGCGTTCTCATTGGATGAGTAATGTGACTCAGTCTACAAAATGATTGCCCTTATGGCAATCAGCGGCGTTTGCCGGGCCACCCGGCTTCGTCGTGGCGCCGGCTCGCGTACAATGGCGGGATGTATATCGATTCACATTGCCATATCAATTTCCCGGAGCTGGCCGCCCGGATGCCCGAGATCCTCGCCAAGATGGCGGAGAACAAGGTCACGCACGCATTGTGCGTCTCGGTCAACCTGCCGGAGTTCCCCAGCGTGCTCGCCCTGGCCGAGCAATATCCGCACATCTACGCCTCGGTCGGCGTGCACCCCGATTACGAGGACACGCCCGAGCCGAGCGTCGAGCAACTGGTCGAGCTGGCGAATCACCCGAAGATCGTCGCCATCGGCGAGACCGGTCTCGACTACTATCGCCTCGAGGGCGACCTCGAGTGGCAGCGCGAGCGCTTCCGCACCCACATCCGCGCCTCGCGCGCGACGCGCAAGCCGCTGATCATCCATACCCGTTCGGCCAGCGTCGACACCATCCGCATCCTGCGCGAAGAGGGCGCCGGCGTCGACCAGGGCGGGGTGGCGGGCGTGATGCACTGCTTTACGGAGTCGCTGGAAGTGGCCCGGGCCGCGATCGAGATGGGCTTCTATATTTCCTTCTCCGGCATCGTCACCTTCAAGAGCGCCAAGGACCTGCAGGCGGTGGCGCAAGCACTTCCGCTGGATCGCATCCTGATCGAAACCGACTCGCCTTATCTCGCGCCCGTGCCCTACCGTGGCAAAATGAACGAGCCGGGCTTCGTGCCCCACGTGGCCGAATTCCTGGCCGCGCTGAAGGACGTGCCGCTGCGCGAAGTGGCGGACCGCAGCACCGAGAATTTCCACAAGCTGTTCAACGTGCCGAGGGACTGACCATGCCGCGCTGCCGTGCCTTGCTGTGCTCGATTCTTTTGTGTGCCAGCCTTGGCGCGTCGGCACAGCCCGACCGTGCGCAACTGGCGGACTTCTTCCGCGCCGTGCAGATGGACGATGCGCGCACCGTCGGCAAGATGCTCGGCAGCCAGGTCAATCCGAACGAGACCAGCCCGGTCGGCGGCGAGCCGCCGCTGGTGCTGGCCTTGCGCGAAGGCTCGATGGAGGTGTTCAAGGTGCTGCTCGACCATCCGGGCACGAAACCGGACGCCGCCGCCCTGAACGGCAACACGGCGCTGATGATGGCGGCGTTCAAGGGCAACCGGCCCGCCGTCGAGGCGCTGCTGGCCAGGGGCGCGGCCGTCAACCGGCCGGGCTGGACCGCGCTGCACTACGCGGCGGCCGCCGGCGACAATGACATCGCCGGCCTGCTGATCAAGCGCGGCGCGAACATCGATGCGGTCTCGCCCAGGGCCAGCGGCGGCTTCACGCCGCTGATGATGGCGGCGCGCGAAGGCAAGGAAGAGACCGCCCTCTACCTCTTGAAACAGGGCGCGAATCCGAAGCTGAAGAATGGCGAAGGGCTCACCGCGGCGCAGATTGCCGAGCGCGCCCAGCACGCGTCGCTGGCGAAAGCCTTGGCGCCCTGACATCATCATCGGCCAAACTGGGCCGGAAATACCCGTTTCCTCTGCGCATCAATTCCGCGTGCCGCTGTCGATAATGGAGCCGTGATCAATTAACCACGGCACCGTCGAGATCGCGGCGCTGACAACGAGGAACGACATGCTGAACGAACGCGAAATCGAGAGTTGCTACCTGGGGCAGTTTATTCCGGTCCACTACCATCACAACATGCTGATGGACCACAACCGGATGCACAGCTTCAAGTCCGCCATCTTCCACGCGGTCAAGCCCGGCGCCAAGGTGCTGGAACTGGGCGGCGGTACCGGCGTGCTCTCCTTCTTCGCGGCCCAGCAGGCGTCCAAGGTCTATTGCGTCGAATTCAACCCGGACATGGTGCGCGAGGCGCGCCGCTTCCTGGCCATGAACGAGAACGGCCACAAGGTCGAAGTCGTCCACGCCGATGCCTTCGAATACCTGCCGCCGGAACCGGTCGACATCGTCATCTGCGAAATGATCCATGTCGGCATGCTGCGCGAGAAGCAGGTCGAGGTGATCGAATCGTTCAAGCGCCGCTACCTGGCCCGCTTCGGCGGTCCGCTGCCGGTCTTCATGCCCGAAGCCGTGATCATGGCGGCCCAGCCGCTGCAGCAGGAATTCGATTTCGAAGGCTTCCACGCGCCGATCGTGCAATTCCACCCGACCAACGTGATCCAGCCGGGCACCGTCGAGCTGGCCCAGCCGGCGGTCTACAGCATCATCGACTTCAGCCAGCCGGTGGATGCGCTGTTCGCCTGGGAAGGCCAGTTCCTGGTCGAAAAGGCCGGCCGCCTGAACGCGCTGCGCTTCATCACCAAGAACGTGCTGTCGATCATCGAGGAGCGCGGCACCACGATCGACTGGCTGAACCACTACATGATGCTGCCGCTGGCGCAGCCTTTCGACGTGCAGGCCGGCGATGTGGTGCAGGTCAGCTTTGCCTACCGGGCGGGCGGGTCGCTGCCGTCGCTGGAGGCGTCGATCAAGGCCGAGGTGGTGGCGCGATATGAGGAGCAGGTGGAAGAGCGGGTTGGGGATGCGGTGTTTGCTTGATTAGTTACCGTTCCACGACGTTTTGAAGCTACCACTCAAGCCAGCTTTCGTTCCATTCATCCACCCTATGTGCAGTCCATCGGATGCTGATTGCCTCAGAGCGTCCATGTAACTACATTAACGTTGTCGATAATGATTACTCCCCCCCAAGGAGCGAACAATGCTGAGTTTCCTCGCCTGGTTGCTGCTGCTCTTCCTCTGCTGGCCCATTGCGCTGCTGGCCCTGGTGCTGTACCCGCTGGTCTGGCTGGTCCTGCTGCCGTTCCGCCTGCTCGGGATCGGTGTCGAGGCCGTGTTCGCGCTCTTGCGGGCGATCGTGATGCTGCCGGCGCGGGTGCTGGGCGGGTCGCCGGGGCGCTGAGCCGGATGTTGCCGGGACAGTGTGCGTCCGTTAACAGACGCTGACGATCCATTCGCCTATCGTGACCATACTGATGGCTTTCATTCGACAGCCATGCTTATAAAGGAAACGACTATGCGCCTGGACATCTACCGCAGAGCCGAACACGACGGCAAATTTTCTTACCTGGCGGTTCCCGAAACGAAGAATATCCCCGAGGAAGCCACCAACACCGATTGGGAGGTCGAGGCCCGCGCCGTCGAGGTCGACGACAATGCCGAACAGCTGCCCGATTACCAGATCGAGAACCTGAACGGCCAGCTGTCCGAAAAAGGCTACGCCGTCACCTCGACGATGCAGTAAGCGCGATCCTGTCGCGGCACCGCGACAGATCCGCGTCCCCGCTTTACAGCGCGCCGCCGGCCTCCTGATGAAGGGGGCTGGTGGCGCACGGCCATTTGCGCTGTGTGCTATCCTTGCGCCTCGATTACGTAGCATGCGTCTGGAGGCACGATGAAGTGGGCAGTGGTGGGTTTTCTCATTCTTTCGGTATTGCACATTCACTTCCGGGGGAAGGTGAGACTGCCTTTCGGGCGCCAACTGTTCGACCATTCGTCGTTCATGGCCCCCATCAATATCTTCATGCACTTGTTCTCGCGCGTGCCGAGCACGCCCTACATCCCGGTGCGCGAATTCCCGGAGTTGTCGGTGCTGCAGGAAAACTGGCAAGTCATCCGCGAGGAAGCCGAGAACCTGCTGACCCTGAAAAAGATCAAGGCGGCCGAGCAGAACAATGACGCCGGCTTCAATTCCTTCTTCAAGACCGGCTGGAAGCGCTTCTACCTGAAGTGGTACGACGCCAGCCACCCGTCGGCCGAGCGCCTTTGCCCGCGCACCTACGCGCTGCTGAAGAGTATTCCGTCGGTCAAGGCGGCGATGTTCGCCGAACTGCCGCCGGGCGCCAAGCTGAACCCGCACCGCGACCCCTTCGCCGGCTCGATGCGCTACCACCTGGGCCTGACGACGCCGAACGACGACCGCTGCTTCATCGACGTCGACGGCCAGAAGTACAGCTGGCGCGACGGCGAAGGCGTGATCTTCGACGAAACCTATATCCACTGGGCGATCAACGGCAGCGAGCAGGACCGCGTAATCCTGTTCTGCGACGTCGAGCGTCCGATGCGCTTCCGCTGGATGCAGGCGATCAACCGCTGGCTCGGTCGCACGATGATGACGGCCGCCGCCTCGCCCAACGAAACCGGCGACCAGACCGGCCTGGTCAGCAAACTGTTCCGCGTCTCGCACGTGATGGGCCAGTACCGCCGCCGCTACAAGGCCTGGAACAAGACAGCCTACAAGATCACCAAGGTCGGCCTGGTCGTCGCCCTGGTCGCACTGGTTTATTACATCTGACCACGATGCGAAGAATATTTGCAATATAAGCAATTTATGCAAATAAAAAAAGGGCCGCTCGCAGCGGCCCTTTTTCTTTTCCGTGATTCGTCACAAGAATCAAAGGCTGAACGGCATCCTCAGCATCAGCGTCACGTCCGGCGTGTCGCGCGTCATGCCGGCGCCCACCGAGATGTTCAGCGTGCGCTTGGGGCTCAGGCGGTAGGAACCGCCCAGCAGCAGGGTGCCCAGCTGCATGCGCACCGAACCCGGGATGATCATGCCGTTCTGGCGCATGCGCGACACCGAGTTGTGGTCGTAGCCGATGCTGAACGAGGCCTTTTCGTTGAGGGCCAGGCCCATGCCGATGTTGAAGCCGAACACGTCGCCCGGCTCGATATCGCCCAGCAGTTCCCGTTCGCCATTGCGCACGGTGCGGTAGATGTTGTCGCGCTTGAAGTTCTTGGTGTAGTTGAAGCTGCCGAAGAAGATCGCCGGATCGGACGGCAGCAGCCAGGTCACGCTCGGCTGCAGCGAGTAGAAGCCGGAGCCGGTCGGCAGGTCGAGCGGCAGGCCGGTACCGGTGACGTTGTCGCCGATGCAGCGCGTCTGGCAGTCGGTAACGACTTCGAAGGGGTCGCGGCCGGTGCGCGACTTGAAGCGCAGGCCGGCGATGTAGTAGGGCTTGTCGACGCCGCCATCGTTCAGCTGGTAGCGCATGCCCAGTTCGATGTCGCCGACACCCTTGCCGCTGGTCTGGAAGGCGCGCTCGGCGGCGGTGCCGGTGAAGATCTCGCGGCTGACCGTGGAATCACTGCGGTAGACGTAGGGCACCTTCGCCTCGACTTCCAGGCGGTTGCTCACGCCCATGCGGAAGGTGGCGGCGCCGGTGGTGGTGTTGCGCTTGACTTCGCGCACGTCGAGCAGGCCGATCAGGATCGCCGGGATCACCGTGTAGCCGACCAGGGCCACGCGGTTGCTCGACGAGTAGCCGTACTGTACCGAGGGTTCGAAGATGATGCGGCCGCGCGGCGTCAGCACGCCCGGGCTCTCGAAGATCGGCGCCACTTCCGGCTGGCGCTGCGCCTGCTGCGGGGCGTTGCCGACCGGGCCCGGCTGGTTGGGGACCGGCGGCGGGGCGCTGTTGGCGGTGTTGGTGTTGGAGCCGGTGACCGGCGCCGGCAAGCCTTCCTGGGGCGCGGCCGCCGGGGCGCCGCCCGTGCCGCGCAGGGCGCCCAGCGGGGCCGGGGCGTTGGCGTCCGGTGAGGCTGCGGGATTGGTGGCGTCGGTGATCGTGTTGCCTGGCGCGGCCCCGTTCACCGGCCCGGCACCGGTACCGCGCAGATTGTCGAGTTGATTGGGCGCGACGGCGCCGGCGGCGCGCAGCTGGCGCTCCAGGTTGTCGACGCGGGTGCGCTGTTCTTCCAGCTGTTGTCGCATGACTTTCAACTGCTCCAGCAGGTCGGGCGCGGTCTGTGCGCCCGCCGGGATGCAGGCCAGGGCCACGGCAAGGCCGATCACGCTGTACAGCGCTGGAATCTTGTGCATCTTCTATTTCTCCGGTTGTGCCGTCACCTTCCGGTTGCGGCTGTATTAATGGCATTCGACAATGTCTGGCCAAAGTTCATGGCTTGCAGCATGCCCCTGGCGTCGACACTGGCGTTGATTATAGTTGCATTATTAATAAGTTGGTTGTTCAGGCTGTTCTGTATCACGGTGCCGCCGAATGCCGACGGGCCGAACTGGACATTGAAGGTGCCGTTGCCGTTCTGGAGCAGGCTCAATTGGTTGGCTGCATCGGTCGACAGGGTGCTGCGGCCCGCGGCCAGGCTGCCCAGGTCGCCGAAGTTGATCGAGCTGGTGGCGGCGACGTTGCCGTTGACGGTGACGATACGGTCGATCCCGAGCGAGACCGCCAGGCCGTTGGTGTCGATGAAGCCGCCGCGCAGTGCGTCGAGCGTGGCCGGCGCCACGGCATTGTTCGCGGCAAAGGGAACGGATGGCTGGCCGGCGGGGCCGGCGTAGCACTGGCAGGCAAGCGCGGCGCTGGCCGCCACGAGCCCGAGCTGGAAGGTGAGGCGCATGCTGTCTCCTGTCAAAAATCGCCCGGACCGAACTTCGGCAGGCTGCTGATGTCGAGCGCGGTCCGGGTCACTGCCTCGCCCAGCGGCGCGCGCGGCGCGGCACGCCAGTCGGCGGTGAGATTGAATTGCGGTTTGGCCGGCGCTTCGTGGATCACGAACAGCAGCTTGGTCGGCCAGATGTCCTGGAAGTGTTCCCTGGTGATCGCGCGCGTGCCGCTCGACGGGTCGCCGAGCAGGATGCGGCCGTCCGCGGCGCCCTTGATCACGACGAAGTGGTTGTAGCCCTTCTCGTTGACCAGGACGATGGCCGGGAGCTTGGCCTCGAACAGTTTTTCCAGGGGTTGGCGGAAGCCGTCCGCCTTGAAGCCGATCGTCGCCAGGTAGCGCTGCATGTCGAGCAGCGAGAAGCCCTCGCGCCGGATCTTGTTCTGGTCGCCATGTTCCCACATGGACTGGAATGCGACGGTCTCGTTGACCGGATAACCGTAATGGTGCGTCAGCAGCGTGGCCAGCGCGGCGGAGCCGCAGCTGAAGTCGTACTGCTGGCGGGTGGTGTTCAGGAAGCGGAGTTCCTTGAGGCTGTGCAGGCGCACGTGATAAGTGGGCCCGTCGGCAAGCGACATGTCGGCCGCCTGGGCGCCGGCGGAGCCCAACAGCGCGCACAGCAGGGTCAGTGCGCGGAATTTCATTTCATTTGCAGGTTGATGATGGTGGCGTTCTGGATCAGGACGTTGGCGCCGCTGTTCTGGATGACCACGGGAATACCGGACATGTTCGCGAACGAGCCGGCATCGATGGTGTTGTTGCCGGTGACGACGTTCATGGCGCTGTTGCCCGCCACGTTGCCGTTCAGCGTCTGGTCGTTCCAGGTATCCGTACCGCCACGCTGCTGCTCCAGGTTCGCGCTGCCGCCCGCCGCACCGTTCCGCCTGGCCTGCGGCGTCGCTTGCCCGGCGCTGATCCCGAATTCGCCACGGAACAGCGAGCGCGCTTCGGCCACATGGGCGTCCACGGCCTGGTCCGGAGCGGCCAGGGCCGCTTGAGCAAGCGTCGCGAGCGCTACGAGGCTGCAGGCGCGGACGACGATGCGTTGAGTGACTGGATGCTGCATGCTTGACTCCCTTGCGACAGACAAAAAAACTGCCGTGCCCGGGGGCACGGCAGTCACGCGGGTATTACTGGCCGACGTTCATGTTGGCCTGGACGTTCACGCTCTGCTGCACCAGGGCCGAGATGCCGGTGTTCTGGCTGATCACCGAGATGCCGGCTGCGTTTTGCGCGGTGCCGTTCATGGTGTTCGACATGTTGAAGGTGCCGCCGCTCACGTTGTTGGTGCCGCCCATGCCGCCGTTGGCTGCGCCGCCCATGCCGCCGGTACCGATACCGGTGGTGATCGAAGCCAGGTCGCCGCCACGGCCGCCGGTTGCGGTGCCGCCGCTGCCGCCGGTGCCGCCGTCACCAGCGGTTGCCGCGCCCGAGGTGGCCGAGCCGGTGGTCGACTGGCCGCCGGTCGATGCGCCGCCCGCAGCACCCGAACCCGAGGTGTTCGACGCGTAGCCGGTGTTGCCGCCTGCGCCGCCTGCCGCACCGGCACCGCCGGTACCCGCGGTTGCGGTTGCCGAAGCACCCGAGCCGCCGGCGCCGCCTGCGCCGCCGTTGTTCGACGCGCCGTTACCCGCGGTCGCGGTGTGCGAACCGCCCGCACCGGCCGTGCCTGCGGTGGCAGCGCCGCCAGCCGCGCCGGCACCTGCCCCATTCGAAGCCATCGCACCCGAGCCGCCTGCGCCGCCCGCTGCGCCGGCACCGCCTGCGCCACCCGTGCCGCCTGCGCCGCCTGCTGCGCCAGCCGCGCCGGAGCCGCCTGCGCCGCCGGTCGTGGTGCCGGCGGTTGCCGTGCCGGCGCCGCTGGTGACTGCGCCGCCGGTTGCCGTCAGGCTGCCCGTGGTGGCGGTGCCGCTGGCGCCGCCGGTGCCTGCCGTGCCGTCAGTGCCGGTACCCGTACCGGTGCCGGTGCCGGTGCCCGGCTGGCCGCCGGCGCCCGAGCTGGCGTAGGAACCGCCGGCGCTGGACGGTGCGCCCGTTGCGCCGTCGGAGGTCGATGCGCCGGCATTGCCAGCCACGCCGCCCGCGGCGCCGTTGCCGCCCATGCCGCCGATGCCGCCCACGCCGCCTTGCGAGCCGGTGCTGCCTGCGCCGCCCACGCCGCCTGCCGCGCCGCGGCCGCCGGTGGCATCGCCGCTCATGCCGCCCGCGCCGCCGGCACCTGCATACGCGCCGCCTGCCGTGCCGCCTGCGCCGCCCGAGATGGTGCCGGTGGCGCCGCCGTTACCGCCGGCTGCGTAGCCGCCCGACGAACCTGCGCCGCCCGCGCCGCCGGTCGAACCCGACGAGCCGCCGGTTGCGCCCGAACCGCCTGCGCCGCCCGATGCGCCGGCACCCGAGCTCGCGCCCGAAGCCAGGCCGCCTGCGCCGCCCGAGCCTGCGGTCGACGAACCGACCGAAGCCGAGCCGGCGGTTGCCGCGCCCGCGGTGGCCGCGCCGCCGGTTGCACCGGTTGCCGCGTCGGCCGAGCCGCTCGAGGCGCCCGAACCGGCCGTTGCAGCCACGCCGCCGCTGGTGCCGGCTGCGCCGTTGCCTGCGGTGGCCATGCCGCCGTTGGCCGAGCCGTTGTTCACGACCTGGTTACCGATGTTCGAGACGTTGTTGCCCGAGACGGTGCCGGTCAGCGAGCTGATGGCGTTGGCGCTCGAGGTGTTGAAGGCGTTCGACAGGTTCGAGGTTGCGTCGCCGCCGTTGTTGGCAGCGGCTGCGCCCAGGCCCGAGGCGGCTGCGTCGCCGCTGGAGCGGTTCTGGCCCGAGCTGTTGTTGTTGGTGGTGGTGTTGTTGCTGGTGTTGGTGTTCGCAGTGCGCTGGCTGTTGTCGTTGCCCTGGTTCGAGTTGTTGCTGGTGTTGCTGGTGTTGGTGGTGGTGGTGCGCTGGCTGCTGTCGTTGGTGTTCACCGAACGGTTGCTGCTGTCGGTCTGGGTGTTGGTGTTCGACGCCGTGTTGCCGCTGTTGCTGCTGTCGCTCGAGTTGCCCTGGTTCGAGGCGTTGGTCGAGGTGGTGCGGGTCGAGTTGTCGTTACCCTGGTTCGAGTTGTTGGTCGACGTGGTGCGGGTGCTGCTGTCGCTGGTGTTGCCCTGGTTCGAGGCGTTGGTCGAGGTGGTGGTGCTGGCGTTGCGGGTGCTGTTGTCGTTGCCCTGGTTCGACGCGTTGGTCGAGGTGGTGGTGCTGGTGTTGCGGGTGCTGTTGTCGTTGCCCTGGTTCGCGTTGCTGGTCGACGTGTTGCGGGTGCTGCTGTCGCTGCTGTTGCCCTGGTTCGAATTGTTGGTCGACGTGGTGCGGGTGCTGCTGTCGTTACCCTGGTTCGAATTGTTGGTCGACGTGGTGCGGGTGCTGCTGTCGTTGCCCTGGTTCGAGTTGTTGGTCGACGTGGTGCGGGTGCTGTTGTCGCTCGAATCCGAGTTGTTCTGGGTCCAGTTGCTGCGGTTGCTGCTGTCGGTCGTCACCGTGGAGGTGTTGGTGCTGCGGTTGGAGCCGTCGGTCTGGGTGTTGGTTGCGGTGTTGCCGCTGTTGCTGCTGTCCGTCGAGGTGTTGACGGTGGTCGACGTTGCCGTGTTGCCGCTGTTGCTGCTGTCGGGGGCGGTGTTGGTGTTGGTGCTGCTGTTCGTGTTGGTGGTCGTGTCACCCGACAGCGTGTTGGTGTTCGCTTGCGAGACCGTGCTGCCGCCACGGCCAACGACGGAATCATCAGCCTGGGCGCTCAGCGAGAAAGCCAGCGTAATTGCGGTCACGAGCAAAGTCTTGTTCATTCGAGTTTCCCCTCTGGGTGTTGGTTGGTGATAGGGCCGGCTGTAGCGCCGACCTCTTTCACTTTGCACAACACGTGCCAGCCTTACGGTTGAGTTAGCTAAGTACTTGTTTTTATTGGCTTTGTACGAATCGTCTGACAGGGAGGTCAGACTGAGTCCGGCATGATTTACCGAAAATACCGAGAAAGTGTTTCAACTCCGGTACACCTGTGTCCACCTGCGTACGGCAACACACGGAGTTTTCTGGACACCTGTAACACAGTGTTACAGGTGTAAGGTGTATCAGGCCCGCATACCGTGTTTGCTCAGCAGGCGGTACATGGTGGTGCGGGAAACACCCAGGTCGCGCGCGGCGCGGCTGACGTTCTGGCCGCTGCGGTCGAGGCATTCGCGCAGCGCCGAACGCTCGGTGCGCATGCGGGCGTCATCCAGCGCCGCCGGCGCCATCAGCGAGGCGCTGCGGCCGAGACCCAGGTCCTCGGGCATGATCAGGCGGCTGTCCGACATGACCATCGCGCGTCGGACGCGGTTGATGAGCTCGCGCACGTTGCCGGGCCAGTCGTGGTCCATGATGGCGGCGATCGCGCGGTTCGAAAAACCCTTCAGGCGCGGCGATTTTTCGTCGGCATACACGCGGAAGAAGTGTTCGGACAGGGTGACCAGGTCGTCGCGCCGCTCGCGCAGCGGCGGCACCGTCACCGGCAGCACCGCCAGGCGGTAGTACAAGTCCTCGCGGAAGGCGCCTTCCGCGACCGCCTCCTGCAACTGCACGTGGGACGCCGCCACCACCCGCACATCGACCGGGATCTGGCGCGTGCTGCCCAGCCGGCAGATGGTCTTCTCCTGCAGGAAGCGCAGCAGGTTGGCCTGCAGGTCGCGCGGCAGGTCGCCGATCTCGTCGAGGAACAGGGTGCCGCCGTGGGCCGACTCGATCAGGCCGGCCTTGCCCTTGGTGGCGCCGGTGAAGGCGCCGCGCTCGTAGCCGAACAGTTCGGAGTGGATCAGGCTCGGTGAGATGGCGCCACAGTTGATCGGGATGAAGGGGCCGTGGGCACGCTCCGACTGCGCATGGATGGCCTGGGCCGTCAGTTCCTTGCCGCTGCCGCTCTCGCCCCAGATCAGCACCGGCGCCGCCACCTTGGCCACCCGCTCGACCTGGCCGCGCAGGCGCACGATGGCGTCGCAGTTGCCGATCAGCGGCGAGCCGGCGCCGCTGTCCACCACCGGTTCCGGGCGCCGGCGCAGCATGGCCCAGCCGTGCGCATGGCCGAGCGTGTGGGCCAGGCGCACCGGATCGACCGGGGCGGTGTGGTAGTCGCACAGGTGTTCCACCACCAGGTCGCGGCAGGGCGCGCTCTCCAGGTCGCGCGTGCTGAAGACGCCCACCCATTGCAGGTGGCCGTGGCGACGCAGGAAGGTGTCCAGCTCGGCGGGGCGCTGCGTGTCGCGGTCATGCACCAGCAAGCCGACCAGGTAGCGGTTGCTGCGCAGCTCGCGGCCGGCGTCGGCCAGGGTCGAGACGCTGCGGACCTCCCAGTCGCACATCGCCTCATCCAGGCGCTCCTTCACATCCGGATCGTCGGGGGTAATGCACAGCAGGCGTTTACGGGTCATCCATCCTCCAAGAAACATTCGGCAGCCCTTGCAGCAGTTAATGCAGCAGGCAATGCAGGGCCGGTAAACCAATTTTTTGACAAGTGTAACCAACGGTAAAACATGCACGCGTTCAGTAGCCGCGTGGCAATTTCTACAAGTCAGTTAAGGTTTCGCCAATATTATGACAATTGAATGGTAAATGTGTCGGACGATTGCGTGGCGGATTTTACGAATGACAGGACAGGAAAAAGGACGACCGTGCTTAGCGGCGGGGCACACCGGCGTTGAGGCGGCAATGAACAGTGTTGTCGAGAAAGCTGTAACGCCGTGTTGACACGACGGCGTTACAGGTGCACCGGGAAGGTTACAGTTTTGTGATTAGTGGTTACAGCGGCGGCAGCGCGCCCTTACTCGACGCGGCGCACCTTTGGACTGTTGTTGGAGCCGTCGACTTCCAGGAACATCGTGCCGAACACGTTGCGCACGATCCTGACCTTCTGCTGCGTGGACGGCGGGAACTCGCCCGAGCTGCCATCGGCGATGCGCCAGACCTGGCCGTTGGCGAGCTTGAAGCGGGTGTTCGGACCCCAGCCGGAAAACGGGCCGTCGATGGTGCTCTCGATCGATTTAGGCGCCGTCTCGGTGGGCCGGGTCTGTTCCATGCCGAAGCGCTGTTCGGGCGCGGCCGCGGCGGCTGGCGCGCGGGCCGGGACCGGTGCCGCCGCGGGGCTGGCGCCGGTGGGAATCGCGTCATAGCAGGCGAGGCGGGCGGTGCCGTCGGGCAGGCCGCGGCACTTGAGGATGGCGGCGTCGTCGGCCAGGACGGCGCCGGCGGCGAACAGCAGGGACAGCGGCAAATACAGCGATACGGCTTTCATCAGCTTCCTTCCAGAATTAATTTTTCGGCCAGGCAAGTGTAGCTTGCCGGGCCGTTTCCGGAAAGAAGCTCAGCGTGATGTCAGGCGCGCGGACGCCGGCGGTGGAACACCAGGGGGCTGTAGGGAATCGCCGAAGGCGGCGGGGATTGCAGGATGTGCGGCTTCATCGCGCCGATGATATGCATCTCGCAGGGCTTGCAGTCGAACTTCAGCGTGTATTTCTCGTCGCCGCTGACCAGGGTCATCGGCTCGGCGCGCACCTGGCCCTGCACCCCCTGCACGCCCTTGGCCTGCTTCGGGCACAGGTTGAAGGAGAAGCGCAGGCAGTGCTTGGTGATCATCAGCGAGACGTCGCCGGCTTCTTCGTGCGCTTCGTAGGCCGCGTCGATCAGCTGCACGCCGTGCTTGTGATAGAAGGCGCGCGCTTTCTCGTTGTAGACGTTGGCCAGGTAGCTGAGCTGGGTCTCCGGGTAGCTCGGCGCCGGCAGCGCCGGCTGGGCGCGTTCCGGACGCTGCCAGGCGGCCAGGCGCGCGGCTTCGTGAGCCGCGATGGCGTCGCGGCGCAGCGCGTTGATGCCGCTGGCGGCCACGAACCAGGGCTGCGACAGGTCCAGGGTCACGCTACCGGCTTCGAACATGGTGTTGCCGAGCTTGGCCAGGCTGGTGCGCAGGGCGGCTTCGGCCTGGGTCGCTTCGCGTGCCGGCTGCAGGACGATCGCAGCGTCGGCATGGCTCTCGATGCCGTCCTCGTCGCGCAGGGTCAAGCGCAGGCCGCCTTCGATCTCGGACAGCGCCAGGTCGAGGCGCACGCGGCGCTCCGACGACTTCTTGCTCAGCTGCGCTTCCCAGGTGTGGTCGCGGTTGCGGTGGATGACGCTGCCCACCTTCAGGCCGGCCAGGCTGGACACCGGCTCGTTCGGGAACACGCGCCAGCGCTGGCCGTCCTCGTCCTCGCCGAGTTTTTGCACGGTATTCGCCTGGATGCCGACCGTCTCGCGCTTGTGCATGTAGTTCAGGCCGTCGCCATTGGCCATGGCGCTGTGCGCGAGGATGTCGAAGTTGTCGCCGCCGATGCGCACCACGCTGCCCAGCTCCACGCCCACGTACTTGGGCGAATCGAAGGCGCCGATGGTCTGCTGGCGGCCCTGGGCGAAGTAATCGGTGTGGCCGCGGTGGAAGTTTTTATCCACGTCCGGGGTGAACAGCACGCGCGTGCGGCCGCTCGCGGCCGGCGCCAGTTCGGGGCGGCGCGCCAGGATCTCGTCCAGCAGCAGGCGGTAATGGGCCGTGATGTTCTTGACGTAGCCCATGTCCTTGTAGCGCCCCTCGATCTTGAACGAGCGGATGCCGGCATCGACCAGCGCTTCCAGGTTGCGGCTCTGGTCGTTGTCCTTCATCGACAGCAGGTGCTTTTCGTAGGCGACCACGCGGCCCTGGCCGTCGCTCAAGGTATAAGGCAGGCGGCACGCCTGCGAGCAGTCGCCGCGGTTGGCACTGCGGCCATTGTCGGCGTGCGAGATGTAGCACTGGCCCGAGAAGGCCACGCACAGGGCGCCGTGGATGAAGTACTCGAGCGGCGTGTCGACTTCCGCGCGGATCTTCCTGATCTGCTCGATCGTCAGTTCGCGCGCCAGCACCAGCTGGGAAAAGCCGACCTGGCCCAAGAACTTTGCCTTTTCCAGTGTGCGGATGTCGCACTGGGTGCTGGCGTGCAGCTGGATCGGCGGCAGGTCGAGTTCGAGCAGGCCCATGTCCTGGATGATCAGGGCGTCGACGCCGGCTTCGTACAGCTGCCAGATCTGCTTGCGCGCGGTTTCCAGCTCGGCGTCGTGCATGATCGTGTTCATCGTCACGAAGATGCGCGCGCGGTAGCCGTGCGCGAATTGCACCAGGCTGGCGATGTCTTCCAGCGGGTTGCTGGCGTTGTGGCGCGCGCCGAAGGCCGGGCCGCCGATGTACACCGCGTCGGCGCCATGCAGGATGGCTTCGCGGCCGATCTCGGCGGTTTTGGCGGGGGACAGCAGTTCGAGCTGGTGGGCGAGCAGTGACATGGTGTTTTCCTGGCAGCGGTGCGGATTCGCGAAGGCGGAAATTATAGCCAGATCAAGGGTTTATGTCACTCGGGCGGGACCGGACCACGCCAGGACATTGAGGTTTCTTTAAAGAAACATGCGTTATATGTCGGACATCAGTCTGGTTGGCCCATCTATAATGGCCGCTCAACAAGAAGGAAAGAAGTACATGGCAAGTGAATTACCCGAAGCCCGAACGTCGAGTGCAGCGCTGCCGGCCCCCGGGGCAGGCCTGCGCATCATGGTCGTCGACGACAATCGCGACGCCGCCGAAACCCTGGGCATGCTGCTGGAAGCGCTGGGCCACGAGGTGGTGCTGGCCTATGGCGCGCGCCAGGCCCTCGCGCTCGCGGCGGATGCCGCCCAGGACGTGTTCCTGCTCGATATCGGCCTGCCCGGCATGGACGGCACCGAACTGGGGCGCGCACTGCGCGCCCAGGCGCGGCACCGCGAGGCGATGCTGGTCGCGGTCACGGGCTATGGCCAGGACCGCCACAATACCCGGGACGCGGGCTTCGACCACCACCTGATGAAGCCGGCCCACATCGACGACATCAACGCCTTGTTGTTGCGCCGCCGCCGCGGCTGACGCGGCGGGAAGGGCGGCTCAGGCGCCGGGCAGGCGCAGGATGTTGGCGCCTATCCTCGGATCCTGGGTACGCTCGAGGCGTGTGTCGTGCACGGTGATGGTGACCTCGAGCGAGCCGCGCCCGACGACCAGGGCGAGCAGGTGCCCGCCCACCAGCGAAAAATACGGTCCGCCGCCGGCGCCGTGCGCATGCACCGAGGGCTTGCCGTCCTTCCAGGCCAGGGTGCCGGTGATGCCGGTCATCTCGCGCTCCTGGAACTCGCCCGGGTCGTAGTCGCGCTTCTCGAAATCATAGAAGCCGAAGGTCACCTTGCCGGCGAAACCGAAGCCGGTGAAGCTGGCGGCCGGGACGTTTTCGGACCGAGCCAGCGCCTCGAGCTGGGCGAACAGGTCGTCGCCCTCGGTCAGCACCATCAGGTAGCCGGTCGGCGTGCGCAGCGTGGTGCGGGCATCCATTCAGTGCGCGCTCCGCTTGACCTGGATCGCGATCGACTTGGCGGCCGGGACCTTGGCTTCCTTGGCGTAATGCCAGAGCGGGATCAGGGGATTGCACTCCGGGTAGTAGCCGGCCGCGCAGCCCTGCGGCACCGGGTACTCGACCACTTTCAAGCCCTCGACCTGGCGCTCGACGCCATCGTTGGTGACGCTGCTTGCCGTGACCGTATCGCCGTCCTGCAGCCCCTGTGCGTCCAGGTCGGCGCGCGCCATGAACAGCACATTGCGGTCCTTGACGCCGCGGAAGCGGTCTTCGTGGCTGTAGATCGTGGTGTTGAACTGGCCGTCGCTGCGCACCGTGAACAGGCGCAGCACGCCCGGGCCTTGCGGCATGTCCGGGTCGGCGACCAGGCCGTCGGGCACTGTGAAGTTGGCCTTGCCGGTCGGGGTGTTCCACTTGCGCTCGGCCGCGGCCACCGGCTTGCGGAAGCCGCCCGGCTCCCACATGCGCGCATTGAAATCGTGGAAGATCTCCGGATAAGTCTCGGCGATGGCGTCGCGCACCTTGCCGTAGTCCGCGACCCAGGCGTCCCAGTCGACCTTCGGATTCGGAGGAAGTAGGGCCTTGGCGATGCCGGCGACGATGGCGGGTTCGGACAGCAGGGTGCTGGCGGCCGGTTCGGCGCGGCCCTTCGAGCCGTGCATGCAGCCGGTCGAATCCTCCATCGACACCGCCTGCTCGACGCCGCCCTGGCGGTCGATCTCGATGCGGCCCAGGCAGGGCAGCAGGTAGGACACCTTGCCGTGCACCAGGTGGCTGCGATTCAGCTTGGTGGCGATGTGCACCGTCAGCGGCAAGTTGCGCCACGCCGCCTCCATCCGGCCGTGGTCGGGCACGGCGCGCACCAGGTTGCCGCCCAGGTTGACGAAGGCGTGGATCTCGCCCTTCAACATGGCTTCGCAGGCCTCGACCGTGTTCAGGCCCTTGTCGCGCGGCGGCTCGAAGCCGTATTGTTCCTTGAGCTTGTCCAGCGGCGCCAGTTCCGGCTTTTCCGTGATGCCGACGGTGCGCTGGCCCTGCACGTTGGAGTGGCCGCGCACCGGACAGATGCCGGCGCCGCGCTTGCCGATGTTGCCGCGCATGAGCAGGAAGTTGACCAGCATCTGGACGTTCTCGACGCCGTTGCGGTGCTGGGTCAGGCCCATGCCGTAGATGCCGATCACCTTGTGCGACTTCATGTAGACCTCCGCCGCCTCGCGCAGCGCGGCTTGGGTCAGGCCGGATTCGCGCTCGATCTCGTCCCAGCCGGTGGCGCGCACCTTGGCGGCATAGTCCTCGAAGCCATGGGTGTGTTCGGCGATGAAGGCGGCATCAAGCGGCCGCGCGCCGCCGCCGGCGGCCACCACCGCATCGTCTTCCTCGATCATGATCTTGCACAGGCCCATCAGGGCCGCCAGGTCGCCGCCGGCCTTGAGCTGGTGGTACTGGGTGCTGATGCAGGTCTCGGCGCCGCTCAGCATCTCGATCGGGGATTGCGGGTTGGTGAAGCTGACCAGGCCGCGTTCGCGCAGCGGGTTGAAGGTGATGATCGGCACCCCGCGCTTGCGCGCTTCCTGCAGCTGGTGCAGCATGCGCGGGCTGTTCACACCCACGTTCTGGCCGAAGAAGAAGATGCAGTCGGTCTGCTCGAAGTCGTCCAGCACCACGGTGCCGATCGGCACGCCGATACTCTTGGGCAGCGCCACCGAGGTGCTTTCGTGGCACATGTTGGAGCTGTCCGGCAGGTTGTTGTTGCCGTACATGCGCGCCAGCAGCTGGTACATATACGAGGTTTCGAGCGAGGCGCGGCCCGAGCTGTAGAACACGACGCCCTTCGGATCGAGCTTGCGCAGCTGGGCGCCGATCTCGCCGAAGGCCTGGTCCCAGGTGATCTCGACGTAGCGGTCGAGCGCGCCGTCCCAGCGCATCGGCACCGTGAGGCGGCCCGCTTCCTCCAGCTCGTGGTCGTGCCAGCTTTCCAGCTCGCGCAGCGTGTGGCGGGCAAAAAAGCCGGGGTCGAGCCGCTTGCCGGTGATTTCCCAGGCGGTCGCCTTGGCGCCGCTTTCGCAGAATTCGGCGGGATGCGGATGCGCCGGCTTGGCCCAGGCACAGCTGACGCACATGAAGCCGTCCGGCTTGTTCTGCTTGAGGAGGATGGCCGAGCCTTCCAGCGGCACGCGCTCCTTCAGCAGATAAGTCGTGACTTCCTTGATGGAGCCCCAGCCGCCGGATGGGATCTTGGGTTCGTTGCCGTCCTTGCTCATGTTCATGTCTCCTTCATCGACTTTAGTCAGCTTGCTGGACGAGCAAGTTCCCGTCTGTTCGCAAGCGCACATGGCATGCGCAATGGATTGACGGATTTGCGTGCGGCGCTGCACAGACGCGCGGATGTCATTACGGCAAGATAAAGGCTTCATCATTGAGGCCGACACCATGACCACGACCGACCCATCCGCCATCCGCCCCGTGCCCTACACGCCGGCAATCGAAGTGCCCGAAGACGACGAAACCGTCACGACCTTCGACCTGAAGGACACGATGCACGGCATCTCCGTGAAGACCTTCCAGGATTCCGGCCATGCGATCCGCAGCGTGCACGCCAAGACCCACGGCCTGCTGCTGGGCGAGCTGACCGTGGATGACGGCCTGCCACCGGCCTATGCCCAGGGCCTGTTCGCCCGGGCGGGCACCTATCCGGTCGTGCTGCGCCTGTCGACCACGCCGGGCGACATCCTCAGCGACGACGTCTCGACCCCGCGCGGCATGTCGCTCAAGGTGGTGGGCGTGCAGGGCGCGCGCGTCGAAGGCAGCGAGGACGCCGTGACCCAGGACTTCGTGCTGGTCAACGGCCCGGTGTTCAACGCGCCGACCGCGAAGAAGTTCCTGGGCAGCGCCAAGCTGCTGGCCTCGACCACCGACAAGGTGCCGAACCTGAAACGCGCCTTTTCCGCGGTGGCGCGCGGCGTGGAGACGGCGATCGAGGCGGTCGGCGGCGAGAGCGTCGCGCTCAAAGCCCTGGGCGGCCATCCGGAAACCCATCCGCTGGGCGAAACCTATTACAGCCAGGTGCCGATCCTGTACGGCGACTACATCGCCAAGGTCTCGGTGGCGCCGGTCTCGCCCTCGCTCACGGCGCTGAAGGATGCGCCGGTGGACCTGAAGGACAAGCCGGACGGCCTGCGCGACGCCGTGGTCGACTACTTCGCGGGCCAGGGCGGCGAGTGGGAACTGCGCGTCCAGCTGTGCACCGACCTGGACAAGATGCCGGTCGAAGACGCCTCGGTCGAATGGCCCGAAGCGCTCAGCCCTTGGGTGACGGTGGCGCGCCTGCGCCTGGCGCCGCAGCCCGCGTGGAGCGAGACGCGGGCGAAAGCGATTGACGAGGGCATGCAATTCAACCCCTGGCATGCGCTGGCCGCGCATCGCCCGCTGGGTTCCATCATGCGCGTGCGTAAGGAGGTGTACGCGATGTCGAAGCGCTTCCGTGCGGAGCGCAACGGCGTCGCGATCGCCGAGCCGCGCGACATCGACGGCTTGAAAGCGTCGACATAAACATCAGGAGGACATCATGAAGAAGATCGTACTGTTGCTGGCCGCCCTGGGCGCGGCCGGCCTGGCCCAGGCCCAGAGCCATTCCGTGACCAATTATTCGAACCCGCCGGGTACCCAGGCCGACAGCAAGGCCGGCACCAAGGCAACCCCGGGCCACACGGCCACCGCCCACCAGCAGGATGCCAGGCATCCGGACAAGGGACTGAAGGACCAGGCGGCGAACCAGGGCAAGCCCGGCAAGCCCGCGAGCGACGCCAACCAGGTGACGCCGGCCAGCGCCGGTTCAAGCGGCGCGAGCGGGTCCAGCGCCGCCGCCCCGGCCGACCAGCCGGCGTCCGCGACCAAGTCGCAGAGCCCGACCGCATCGGTCCACCTCGATGGCGCCAGCAAGGGCGGCGCCGAGGCGACCATGCAGGTGGAGCCATCCGAACGCGCGATGACGCCGGACCAGCAGGCGGCCTTCGACGTGCGCGGGGCGGGCGGTAGCGCCAGCAGCAACGGCAAGAAGTAAGGGATGGGGGCGGAAGGCAGAAAGAGTCGAACTTACAGGAGAGCGGCTGACGCCCCCCACCGGGTTTGAAGCCCGGCCCCATCACCGGATGAGAATGCCTTCCATCAGCGTTGGCTTTCGCACGTCGCCCCTGCCTTCGCAGGGGCGACGTTTTGAGGCTAACTCAAATCGTTTGCCACTGTGTATTCGGCCGCACCAAGTGGCTGTTCCGAACCCGCCGAGTATAGCCGACGCGGTCGAAAAACTCCAGAATCTGGATCGCGCGCTTGCGTCCCAGCCCGGTCGCGTCGCGAAAGCTGGCCGCCTGCGCGTCCGGCAGTTCGCCCACGACGCGCGCCAGTTCCGTCAGCGGCGCCGGATGGTAGAACAGGTCCGGCACCACCTGGCTCAGTTGGCCCGCGCGCGCCAGCTTGCGCAGCAGCTGGCGCACGGTCTCTTCGGCCAGCGAGAATTCGCGGGCAAGATCGCGTACCCAGGGCGGATCGTAGCGGCCCGCCTCCAGCGCCGGCAGCAGGCGCGCCGCCATGGCTTCCTCGCCCGCACTGAGCGCCACGCTGTGGCCCGGCAGGTGCAGGCTGTGGCCCGTGCGGGCGACCAGGCCGGCGTCCAGCATGCGGCTCGTGAGCCCGCTCCACAGCGCGTCGCTGGATTCCGGCGCCGCCATGCGTTTCAGGCGCCACAGTTCCGGGCCGGCTTCGTCCGGCTGGCGCGCGTGGAAGTCGGCCAGCAGCGCCAGCACCTTGTCCTGCAGCGGCGCCAGCATGGCCGGGTCGACCAGCAGCGTGTCCGCGCCCGGCAGCGGCAGGCGCAAGGTATCGGGCGGCAGCGCCAGGCGCTCGAGCGGCAGCTGGGCCAGGCGCACCAGTTCTTCTCCGGCCAGGCCGGAAGGATGCACGCGCAGCAGCGGCGCCGCATCGCCATCCTCGACAAAGCTCGCCAGCGCATCCAGCCAGGCCAGGCGGGTGGCGCTCCTGCGCTTGCGGGTGGCGCCGAACGGGTCCAGCACCATGCCGCCGCCCAGGGTCTGGGTGGCGCCGGCATTGCGCACCACGAAGCGGTCGCCCGGCACCGTGTGCAGCGCTTGTTCGAACACCAGTTGCACGCGGCCGTGGCGGCCCGGTTCCAGCGCGTCGCTGTCGAGCGGCACCACGTGGGCCAGGTGGTGGGCGGCGCCCAGGTGCACGTGCACCGGGCTCCAGGCACGCAACGCCGCACCTGCATCGGGCAGCAGGGTGAGCTCGGCATCGAAGCGGTCCGAACATGCGGCGAGTGCCGGCGCGACGACCCAGGTGCCGCGTTCGATGTCCTCGCGCGCGGCGCCGGCCAGGTTCAGCGCCAGGCGCTGGCCAGCCTGTCCGCGTTCGGCGGCGCGGTTCTGGGCGTGGATCGCGCGCACTCGCACCTGGCGTCCGGAAGGCGCCAGCACCAGCGTGTCGCCCACCCGCAC
>Ga0265780_10001043_pt1 | contig 40584 bp, 28 predicted proteins | sample P1T30metagenome_FD_192432 | JGI IMG/M metagenome (GOLD analysis project Ga0265780, IMG submission 192432) | Plant litter microbial communities from East Loma Ridge, Irvine, California - P1 T30 | ecosystem: Environmental > Terrestrial > Plant litter > Unclassified | place: USA: California...
CGCATCTGCTGCAGCCGGAGACGTGGGTGAGTGGCTGAAACCAGCGGTTTGCTAAACCGCCGTACCGGGTTTACTGGTACCGAGGGTTCGAATCCCTCCGTCTCCGCCAATTTTCGTTATTTTTGAACGTTTTAGGTTGAGCAGCAGCTTGGGCGCCCACCACGATGCCCATAATTTGCGTGAACTGGTATGGAGTACGGCGGACTAGGACGGACTAGTTCCGTCTCAGCGCTCCGCTGGCGGTCAATCATGATTGTTAGCCGAGTTTACGCAAAAAAGGCGCTCCAGCCCGGAGCGCCTTTCTTATTCATTCAGCCAGCCTTTCGATGAAGGGCGACAACGTTTCCACGGTTATCCGGCTCGATCTCCGGCGGCGGCGTGATCTCGATGCCGTGGTTTTGGCTGAGGTACTTCCGAGCGTCGCGAAGCGGGGGGAAGATTACCATGCGGCCGCGGTTTCCGTCGCGTTCGCCCATACCCTCGCTTGCGCCGAGCATTCTTTTGGCGGCGATACAGAGAGCCGTATAATCTGCCCGTACGCGCTCCGACAACGGTTCGGTCTTTTGGTAATCGTTAGCGGCGGTACGGAGCGAGAGGCAGCTATGGGTGCGAGCGCTAGTTTCGTGCAGGTCGATGTGCACCCCGTCTTCGCTAACATATCCTTCTTCACGGACGAGTTCGACAATGAATCTATCGAGTGCATTTAGGGTAAGTGCCTGCTGATTCCGCAGGTAGGGCGTAATTGGAGGGCGGCGCAAGCTAGCCCATCCGTTCTGAGGGACGTGGTGCATAAGGTCGTACATCATGGCTTCTACCCCTCCGTTAAGCATTTCCCTATCGAGCTCTGCAAAGAAGCTTTGATCTTGAATGTTTCCATCGCCGCAATGCAGGACGAAGTAGCGCCGCTCATCTAACGTGGCGCGCACCACATGTTCGTCATTGGAAATCATTGCGAGCCGTGAACAGCTATTAACCAAACGTTGATCGCGCCCCTTTCCCTCAATTTGCATAACAGGGCTGGTGATCATGTCCTTGATGACAGCATCTGTGCGGCTATCAATACTTCGCACGGCCTCATCGCCTACAATAAGAATCTTGTTTTCATGGTGAGCGTTAAACTTACCGGTTATCCCGTCGGCTTGGGAAATCTTGACGGCATATCGACCGAGCAGGACGCGCATCCAATCGAACATCTTGCTCTTTCCACATCCCTTTGCGCCTGTAAGAACCGTGGCAACCCCGGCCTTGTGGCCCGGATTTTGGATCATATCTGCAAGCCAGGTTAGGAAGTATTCATTGCGGCATTCGTACCCCTCGCAAATATTGTTTAGCAGGTGATGCTGAAGGGCTCCCCAATTGCCTGGGATTGGTTTTGTACTCCATCCGTTGAAAGTGTTGTAGATACCGGGAGGAGCATCGCCTGCCGGATAGAAATTCATTCCCTTGAACAAGCGACGATGCTCCCAAGCAAGCCACTCGTGAGACATCTTAATTGCCTTCGGTTCTCCCTTTGATGGGAATCGAAGCACCGTTCGATTCCGTTCAAGCAGATTAAATGACTGTTCCGCGAGAATCTGATAATCACCACCTGGCTCTTCCGGCTCCATCAGCACGGACACGGCATTCTTTCCGATGAGAACGGCGTAACGCTTGTTCAGGTCATTAAGGGCCTGCTCCTCTTCACTCAGTGACGCTGCATCCGGCTGTCTTATATCATATGATGAAGGCGTAATTACTTCCGAAGATGCTTCCTCTTCGTCTTCTTCAATCTCTACTAGGAACCGTGCGTCCGTCAGATTGTCTTCGGCGATGATGTCCTGTTCAAGTAGCTCCTTCAGCATGTCCAGACGATCTCGCCCAGTGCACGCGGCATGCACGCAGGTGAAGGTGAACCCACCGTCGAAGCCATCCGCCTGATTGTCGTCGGCATTGACCACGAAGGTACCGCCCCCACCGAACGAGCTATGCTCCGCCTCGAACGGGCATTCGACGTGCGTGCCGGGCTTACCGGACTGGCGTGGGCCGCGGATGAAGTCGTCGCCGACGACCTGCTCCAGCATCGTCTGGACCTCGAACTTCCTGGCGTACTTCGACGACCAGCGCCGTAAGTTGAAGCCCTTCTCGGTGATGTAGCGGTCGGCGTCATCGTCATCGTCATTATTATCGCCGCCGACAGCGGTGAACGCATTCTGCGGTCCGGACATCTGACCCGGCTTGCGGCGTTTGCGGTTAACCTTGATCCGGCTGAACTTGTCGAGATCTAGCGCATCTCCCGCGATCAGCCATGAGCCGAACTCGGTGTCCGTCTTGCGGTGGCGTGGCAGATAGAACAGGCGTGCGGGATCGACGCACTTTTCGTCGAAGAAGAACTTGAGATCGGTGCAGAAGCCCGCGTAGCGCTCCTTCCATTCGAGGATCGCATCCTGCTGGGAGCCGCCGCGCTTGGCGAACACGAAGCCTTCCGACAGCGGGAACACCGCCCGGAATTTCGGCATCGGGTTATGCTTTACGAGGATCACGACGCCTTCGGCCGTATGGTGAGCGTCGTCCAGCACTTCGATGGTCTCGACAATATGCGGAAGGATGCCCTTCCACTCCACGAGGTACTGCCGAAGCAAGCTTGGCTCAGCCTCGGTGGTGTCCATGACCTTCATAAAATGATCGCGCTTGACCTGCGTCGTGGACTTCATGTGGCTGTGCGTAGTGTAGACGGCCGCCTCTAGTCCGTGCTGCTGGATCGTTTTGATAACATCGGCTAGCGGCGCACCGGAGTCGAGATCGACGCCAAGGATGTGGTTGGCAATCTGCGCTGACGACTTGCGGGCGCCGTCAGCGGACTCGCCTTGGAGGAAGCAAGAGCCGTCTTTTTCGCCGACCTTGTGATCGCGCAGGACGTTGGAGAACTGACGAAAGGTGGATGAAACGGGCTTCCATTTGCCCTGTTGTTCCTGCCGGTTCCGTCCGTTCATGAGTGTGACATTGACCTGCCCACCGGGCGTGTTGAGATCAACCTCGTCAACTGCGTACCGCACTAATCCGGCTAGCGCGCCAGTGTCGTCCGTGTGACTCAATAGGGCCTTGAGAGGGCAAAGGTGGAAGCCAGCCCTTTGGCCGAGGATGGGATTGCCGTCGGTCAGGTAGACCATTCCCCCTTCTACCTTAAGCGACGGCGATGGCTCAACCACGTTGGGGTTGCCCGCGATATAAATCCCGATGGCTTCACCCTTGTCAGTGACCAAGTCGAGCGTTGGGTTGATTACGTCCGACGCCCATGCGGCGACTTTAGCCAGATCATAGTCCGTGAATGTCGCACCGTTGCCGTCGGAAACGGTGACCTGTCCGTGAGTGAAGTCAAAAAGCTCGCTGATAATCTGTTTATAGGTAAGCATCGGTATCTCGGTTGAGCGGTGAAGGGGGGGGCGGTGTGGTGTCAGCCGTCCGCTGCGGGCTCTATTGACGATGATCCGAAAATAGTCAAGCGAAACCGACACGTGTATTCTATTGGCAACATCTCCGCCCCCGAATCATCCGAGGTGTTGGGTCCAACTTAACACATATGCCGGAGCGCTTGACTCAATAGCGCATGGGCATAAAGGCCAGCGGCATGACCAAGCGGATAAAAGAGACTGGGACACAGATCCCTGCAGACTCGCCGACGGCATCTCCAGTGACTTGGGAGGCCGGCCCCTTCAGCGGCGTTGGACCGGTGATCAGATTTCCCACTCGCGAAGCTGCAGAGGCTGCGATGGAAGGCTTCGGGTTCAGGAAGGCTGATTTGGGAAGGCGTTTGGCAGCCGCACGAGAGGGAATGAAGCTCACCCAAGGCGAGTTGGCGAAGCGGATCGATAAGTCACGGGTAACAGTAAACCAGTACGAGTCGGGGGTTATCGAGCCGCCGATCAAAATGATTGACCAGCTTGCTAAGGTATTGGCGGTCGACCCCGGGCTATTGGCTTTTGGAACATCGAGGCCATCGGTCTCGGAGGGCGAGCGCCTAGATGTTATCCGTGTTGGTGGCGATAGTAACGAATACGTTGAGTTGTCGATGAACCTCGGAGCGAGGCTCGGCATCAACGCCGGTAGCAGTTCCATATTAGAGATGCCCAGTGATGCCCCAACTTTCCAGCTGCGACGAGGCGACCTGCTTTTTCTCGATACAACTGTCACCTCCTTGCGTGGGGACGGGCATCTGTATGCAGTTCGCGGAGGTGGTGGGTCGTTGTCGGTTGTTCGTCCAGAAATACAGCTAATTAAAGAGAGCCCGACCTTAGAGGTAACTTTTGGCCAGGGTCAGATTTCAGAGATCGAAATAGCGAAAGTAGAAGTGGCGGGGGTGGTTCGGGCGACCCTTAGATTGGAGTAGCCGGTAACGGCACCTTTGAAATAGCCAATCCAATTTCTCAGTATAGGTGGTTTGGGGATTCTGGCGGGACCTCCTTGGTAGAAGCTGTCCTTCACACGCTGAGCTGCTTTCTTACCTTTTTATACTTTTTAGAAAATCAATATACTAGGAAAGACCGCTGATGGCGGCAGCTGCACGGTGACCGTCAGGCGAGCATCACTCGCGAGCGCCAGAGCCGGCAAAAACCACTAAAAGTTGGAAATATCCTAATCGCGGTCTGATGGCGACACCTACGCTCGGCGTTCGATGGGTTCATAGCGCGCCTTTGGCCGGGCCGTGACGCCAGGCGAGCCTCGGGTAGATCGGCGTAAAGCTGCTATCGGTCGTGGACTGACCGCAGGAGCGCCTTTGACGGCGAAGCGCTGTCGCCGAGTTGGCGCGCTCGCGCGATGATCCTGCACACGACCTTGGCACGGATATAGCACGAAGCAATAGTCGGCGCCTCGTCGCTTCACTGATAGCGGGCGCTCGCGATCGCCGCTGACCGATCGTCGGCGCGATCGGGCGAAGCTCATGTTTCGCGACTGGCCGGAGAATCACCTCAGCCAATAGGAGCCAACTGCACAATTCACGGTCTGCCCGCATGTTTACGAAGGCCTGCTGCTCATTTCCGAGTGTTGGTATGACTTGACAACGGTTGGTAATACCTTCATATGCTTCGCCTCAACAACATGGATGTGGTGAAATGCACAGTACGATCGGGACGGACACGAAATATGGAATGGCACAGGGCGCCGAGCGGCTGCGCGATCGCCTCCTTCGTTTGGGCGAGGTTCAGGACACTGTAGGACTTGGTAAAACGCTTATTTATCGACTGATCGGCCTGGGTAATTTCCCTGCTCCTTATAAGCCCGCGGGCACCGCCGCCCGGTGGAGCGAGAATGAAGTTCATGAGTGGATGGCCGCTTGCGGCGCACGGCGGCATCAGTAGGCGCGCGATGACACGAAGTCTCAATCGCCTGTCCGCGGCGTCAGTGAAGGCGCTGAAGGAGCCGAACCGGTACGCGGATGGAGGTGGCCTTTACTTCCGGATTACGCCCAAGGGTTCCAGGGCATGGGTTTTCATGGCGATGATCGGGGGGAAACGGCAAGAGATTGGACTCGGCGCTGGCAAGGCACTCACGCTAGCGTCGGCACGTGATGTGGCAAAAGCGATGCGGGAGGCTGTTGCTCTAGGTATCGATCCTAGAACGGTCATCACGCGTCAGCAAACACTTGTCGAGAAACGTATCGTCACGTTTGGCGAGTTCGCTGACGAGTACATCACGAGCCTGGAGCCAGGGTGGAAGAGCCCTGTGCATCGGCGTCAATGGCGGCAGAGCTTGCGCGATCACGCTGGCAGCCTAACGGCTTTGCCAATCGACGAGATCGACACGGACTTGGTTGTGGCGGTTCTTAAGCCGATCTGGTTGAGCAAGGCGGAGACTGCAAAGCGCCTCCGCGGCAGGATCGAGCGAATCCTGGCAGCCGCCAAGGTCCGTGGGCTTCGTCCAATCGAGTCGAGCAATCCCGCGCAGTTACATGGGCATCTGGCGATCATTCTTGGTAAGCAGCCGACGCTAACGCGCGGGCATCACGCAGCTTTGGACTACAAGGCCGCGCCCAAGTTCGTAAGTGAGTTGCGTAGGCGGGTAGCAAACTCGGCTCGTGCATTGGAGTTCACGATCCTTACGGCCGCTCGATCTGGAGAAACCTTGGGTGCGACTTGGGGCGAAATCGATCTGGACCAAGCGATATGGACCATTCCAGCGTACCGGATGAAAGCGTCGGTCGAACATGTCGTGCCGCTCTCATCGGCAGCGTTGCAAGTGCTTCACGCAATCCGTCCCACTGAGCCGCTGCCGAGTGATGTCGTGTTCAGCGTGAATGGGGCAGCGCGATCAAACATGGCGATGGCGCAATTGCTCAAGCGCATGAAATACCCGGACATCACGACTCACGGTTTCCGCTCGACATTCCGCGACTGGGCCGGCGACGCGACAAACCACCCGCGTGAGTTGATCGAGCAGGCGCTGGCACATACGATTAGCAGCAAGGCGGAACGCGCCTACCGTCGCGGTACTGCTCTCGAAAAGCGGCGCGTCTTGATGGAGGATTGGGCCGCCTACGTTAGCTCAGATCTGCGTAACAAGCCTTGATGCCCCTAGAACGTCTCAGCGCTCCGTAGTCTTCATGTCGGGGTGAGTCGAACCGGCGCATCGTTGCACCTTGTTCCTTACCGGGGAAGCGACAGCCGGGTTTTTTCCGGATAGGAGATACCTCGTAATTGAGTCGAAAAGGCATCTCGCGTCGGAAGCCTAAGCCGTTCTTATGTCCCATGGAGTAAGCAGTGACCAGATCGACGACCTGCGAGCTGTGGGCCAGCAACAAGTGGCAAACGATTGATATTGAGGCAGCGGTTAGTATGCCCCGCAGCCGTTCAATGCGCTGCGTTGAGTGCGGCGGCGGCGTGCGAGCGCATCGTACTGGTGCCACCGGGCAGGGCGCCCACTTTGAACATCACGAGCGACATCGGGGTTGTTCCCGCGGCGATTGCTTTGATGGCGACCCTCGACCACATCACCGCCCCGCGCGTTAAAGTCGTCGAGGCTTGCTCCGCCTGAGCATTTTTTCATGCTTTTAGTCGCAATGCGCCACGAAATCCACGGTGGAGAACTGACATGACGGACGTCCTTACGCAGGCCGAAAGCTACCTTGATCAAGCTGGATTGCTGGATAAGCCTGGGGCGGTCCTGTACTCTTCCGTTGATACGTTAACGCGAGGCCCGGTATATCTGCTCGGACTCAACCCCGGCGGCACTGAGGGTGCAACTTTGCGAGACAGCATTGATGGTTCCCGTCGTGGAAATAACGCGTACCTCGACGAGGAGTGGGCGCCAGGTGGGCACGTTCAACCGCGGGGGCAGTCAACTCTTCAACGAAGGGTGCAGGCGCTTTGCCGTTCGATGGGGGTCGAGACACGCGATACGCCAGCTTCCAATCTCGCCTTCACTCGTTCGACTGGCTTGGCGACGCACTCAGGCTACGCAGGCGCCGTTCAACTTTGTGCTCCGGTGCACGAAATATTCATGAACGCCATACAGCCGCGGTTCTTAATGACGTTCGGCAGCATCGGGCACTTTGCGGCTGGCGTAAAGATTCTGTCGGTCGAGAGTCGTGATGCACAACATGGGACATGGAAAGCCCACCGTGGCAAGGCGATCGCGTTTGGGCACGAGGTTTCCTTCGGAAACGTACCACATATGTCATTATGGTCCAGCGATCGCCGCGAAGATGTTGTTGATTGGGCGCTTGCGAAAAATGATGGATATTGAGACTAATCTGTATGGCAGCGGCAGTGTAAAGTGATTACAATGCGCAGAGGTTCAATTGATTTCTCTCGGGCGTATGAATTTCGCCATATAAATTGAACCACTGACAAACTGCTGCTTAGCAAGCGCAAGCGAAGAGCCAAACCCGTCCATGACAGTTGAGCAGCGTCTTCACCAATTTGTCGGTAATTGGAATAGTATTACGGTGTCTCAGCGTGGATTGGTAGGGCGCCTGTCGCTCTTGATAACCGACCTTCGGACACTGATCCGATCAGTCGAGTTCGTTACAGAACAGCAGGCAGATTTGGCCTCCCCCTCGCAAGAGACCGGGCGGCTCGCCGCTATCATAGCGCAGCTATCCCCAGCGCTGGCTCGCGCTCGTCAGCACGGTGGGGAGATCAATGTTTGGCAAATGGCCGGCCTCAAGCGCGCCGAAGTCCGCAATGCGGCGGTGCTCGCAGCCTTATGGTCCTCGGCAAGAATGGGCGATCGTGCGATGATCTTCCTCGATGGCTTTCTAAGGCGCCTGCGACCCGCCGACGGGCTTCCTTTGCTGGAGGAGTTGCGGCTTGGCTACGTGGTCCGGACTGAGCATTGCGCAACCGGCGCAGCGACCGAGCGCGTCGACATCACGATCGAAGGGCAAAGCTTCGTCGTTGCCATAGAGGTGAAGATAGGGGCAGGCGAAGGGCCAGAGCAGCTCGCCCGCTATCGGAAAAGTGTGGAGGAATGGGCGCGAACGCGGGGCAAACGCGGTGCTGTAGTCCTATTGGCGCCGTTCCAGACGTCGGTCCCTGGAATCGTTCAGGCTGACTGGCGCGACGTAGTGAAAGCCGCGAGCGCGACATTGCCATCGAAGCGAACTGCTTACACCCATACAGACCGACTGATCGACGACTTTGCGCGGCATGCTGCCGCCTTCCAAGGAGCAAGGCACTGACCCACCAACCCGAACTCGACGCGTTGATCGTGCGCAACATTGGCGACATCGGTGCAGCAATCAATCGTGCGAAAAACGAGATCGATCCACGTTTGTGGTCGGAGGCAGGGCTGATCGTGACATCCGCGGCAGCGACAATGGGGTGGATCGGTCACGCTGACGCGGCGGAAGAAGCGGTTTGGTTGACGCACGCCTCCTGGCTGGAAGCTGGTGATGATGCAAACGACCCTCCGTTTTACGTTGCGTTGGACGAACGTGCCGAGCCGGGGGTTGAAGCTGAATGGACGTGGCTTGCCTCATTTACAGGGACGTGGCCTGGCCGCGCGACCATGGGTCTCTTTGTTGGTGACGATCGGTTTCGGAGTAACGCAGGCTGGAAAAAACATCTTCGTAGCAACGGTGCCATCGTTGACGCCTTGGTAGCACGCGGTTTTCGATACGACGGTGCCAGCGGCGAGCTATACGTTCCATTTCTAGTGGAGAGTGAGGCACTGGCGAAAGCGTTTGAAGAAGACGAGTTCGAGGTCGCTCTTCAACCACTCGCCGCCGCCGTAGCCATTGTAAATGATGCCCATGCCGAACTTTCCGCACTCTACCAACTGGCGGCGACCTAGCGTTACACAGCCCAAACGATCTTCAGCCAGGGAAGCATAGTAGAGCTTTGATTTTGGCCTCTACTTGTTCGTCAGCGGGCCTACCGCGCTGGACTCGCTATCGACAGGTATACCCCTTTGGGTCCCCTTGCCCTCCGATTTATAATAAAATGACATTGCTCGATAAGCTTTTGATGTCCGCCGACGAGATCCCAGTCCAGTAAAGAGTTCGATACCAGTTGAGTGAGAAACCTGACACGGTGTCAACATTCAAGGCTCGGCGGTCCTCGCTACGGCAATCCTCTCACTATGTTTTGCTGCCGTCGTACCTACGCGACAAGCTATATGTCGCTGACATCACTCGAGCACTGCCGCAGCTGGCCAATGGTGCGTTTCCTCACTGCCTCCCTTACGAGTCTCGGGCCGTTAGATTAAACAGCGAGGGTGCTGCCACTTGAAATTGCCTACGAAACGGAAGGCAGGCTGGTGATACTCTCGTAGCCGTAAGTGATAGCAGTCGCGGCCCGCTGACTTACTCCGAAAAGCGCAAGTCCCGCTTCCGCAGACGCATCTTGGCGGGATCGGGACTGGCGAGCCGCACGCCGGGACCAAGCGCCTCGGCGGGTATGAAGAGAACACCAGCCTGCCCTAGCACCGTCAGCAGCAGTTTCATGTTTGCGGCTGTAATTGGAGCCGCTCCATTCGTGCCTTCGGCACGGCGGATGGTGTTGACTGCCAGACCAGTCTTCTCAGCCAGCTCCGCCACAGAGACATTCAAAAGCGCGCGTGCGGCACGGAGCTGAGCGCCGGTAGCCGATTCAATATCAAGATAATGTTGCAAGTTATCACCAACGTTGTAAGATATTGCTACCGAATCGAGGAGTATTTGAAGTGGAAAGTCCGAAAAATATCGTTCCCGTTTGCCCCCAACATGGCAAGCCCACCAAACGCGACACCTGCCGCAACTGCAACGCCGCCTATATGCGGCATTACCAGAAACAGCGGCGACGTACGATGCCGGGTCAGGCGATGTGGGAGCGTGCAAGGAAGCGTGCTCTCGAACGCAATCTGGCGTTCACCCTGCAAAAGGACTCGATCTTCGTGCCCGGCTATTGCCCTGCACTCGGGATTGCCATCACGCCCGGTTCGAAACGTACGGTAAGTTCCCCATCACTTGATCGGATCGTTCCGATGCGCGGCTACGTTCCGGACAATGTCCGCGTCATCTGCGATCATGCCAACCGCCTTAAGGGAGATCGTTCCCTCGACGAACTGGAGCGGCTTGCCCAGCTCGGACCGCCTCAGTTGCGCGCTGACTACCGGATGATCGTCACTTATGTCGAACGCGAAATGCTTCTTGGCGAGGTGCGCGCGAAGGCGAAGCAGGAGGGACGTGCCGGTTTCGAATGGCACCAAGTAGTACTCATTCTCGACCAAGTTTTTCGGGAGTCGCTGATTAAGGGTCAGGGGTCGCCGACGGGATCGAAATAATCAAAGACGGTAGCCTTGCTTGACCGTGGTGACTATCAAATCTTGGACGTCCTTGGCGGTGATGCTGCCCGTCGTTGTTACGTGTCCCATCGACTCACGGTCGCAGCACTCGAGCGAATGCGACACGCATCTTTTCGCCATTGTCCCAGGTAATCTTCAACCCGTCGGAGCGCCAACGGGCGTTGCGAATGTCGACGGCGACACGGCCGTCGTGACGCTGTTCCTCGAGGCGTTCGCCGTCTTGCTGTAGTAGCAGCTTGTGTACTTGATGATGCGGTAGACGCGTTTTGGTTCGGGGACTGCGCTCGGTTCTTTGGCCTCCCGGGGCAGCAGAGCATGAACGCGGCGATAGCCATAGAGCCTGTCACGGCGGCGGCCAGAGTTGGCAGATTGGCGGCGAGTATGCGGATGTCGGCGACCGGCTCGGGATCCGGCAGTGGTGATCGTCCCGCGTGGCCAAAACTCTGGGCGATGACACATTGCGGACAGGGTTGGGCGAGCGATGCCAACAGCTCGTGCAACGGCGCTCGGCGTATGGTGCGTCTATGAATGGGCGCAAGGATAAGGGCCCCGCTTAAATATCGCGCGGCTTTTCCTAAAGCTTGGCAGCGCTGGCATCAGCGTCTAGCTCGGCTTAACCCGGCAGGTTTTCACATTGAGCCGGTTGTGGCGCATTCCAGACGTCGACGACATTGGTGCCTAGCCGAATCTAAATGATGGTGCAGGGGCCAGATCGGCCTATTTAGTGGAAAACGCCCTGTCCTCTTTACGGCGGCAATCTGCTTAAGCGGACTTTTGTTCATCTAGCATCGAAACCGAGTTTATCGCGAGCTTCGTACCACGGCACGCCGGTTTGGTTACTTTGTGAGCGCTTCGCCGTTGCGGTTTTACTCACGGAAGAAAGCCGAGTTGGATGGTCTGTTACTAGGCTGTAGAAACATTCATCGTCCAGATGTGGATACTGCGATAGATGACCCGTTAGTGGCATGCAGTGAAGAGAGGTGGAGGGGCCACGGGCCACGAAGCACCGAGATGCGAATAGAGCTGCTAGCGCTCCGCTCAATTTAGGCCTTGAGTTGCTAAGCGACTTGTATTCGAATTATGAATGCCCGCTGCCGACCGTGCATTAGCCGATGTCATCCGGCGCGCGCGATAAAGAGTGGCTTGGCGGCGGATACGGTCCTGCACCGTAAATTTAACCTTTTACGTCGAAACGAACGATCTACTCCCTACGATCGGTTTCCGTTGCCTACCGGGCATGTTCGATTACAAGCGAGTGGATGGCATAGGGGGGAGCGGTTTGTCGGCACATTCTTCAACGTCGGCATGGGTACGTTTTCTACGTAACTACGGGCCCATACCAACCAACGACAACATGTACGATGAGTCCATTCAGCGTGCGTTGAAGCGTCACAAGATCACTCCTATAACTCTGCCGGCGCCGCTGGTTGATCGACTTGTCGCGAACTTCAAGAACACGAACGCGATTTCCCACATCATCACGGGCACCGCAGGCGACGGCAAGACGTATCATTGTAGAGAAGTCTGGACTGCGCTGGGCGGCGACGCGGTGGTCTGGAATGCCGGTGAAAAGGTGCAGACCCTCCAGATCGGCGCGCGGACGCTCGTCATCGTCAAGGATTTAAGCGAGCTTCGCGAGGACGAGAGCGCCGACGTCATCGTCGCCTTCGCTCGCGACGTCGCCGATCCCGCGGCCACCACAACCTACCTTTTCGCAGCTAATCACGGACAGCTTCTGGAGAAGCTGAAGTCTGCGCCGCCAAGCCTGGAGGTCGAGCGCGTCACCGCTGTCGTCGAGGAACTGCTGGTGACAGGCAGGAACCCTGATGTCGGAATCTCCGTCGGGCTGGACGATCTCAGCCGATCGCCGGCCGCGGAGATGGCGATGCAGATTATCGAGGAGGTCACCTCCCACGAAGGCTGGGAGGGATGTGGAAGCTGCGCCGCCAATGCAGGCGATGGCGTCTGCCCGATTTTCGAGAACCGCCGGCGCCTGACGGGCGAGGGGGCCGCCGACCCCTTCCGGCGGCGCATCACCGCTCTCATCGAGCTGAGCGAGCGGAACGGCAACCACTTCCCCGTCCGGCAGCTGCTCGCACTGGTCGCCAACAGCATCCTGGGGCATCCCGACGCTCGTGACGGCCTGATGAGCTGCGCCGAGGTTCCAGCGATCGTCCAGAGCGGAAAAGCAGATCGCGCGAGCGTCTATCGCAACATCTTCGGCGAGAACCTTCGGCCGAGCAAAGCCGAGAAGACCGAACTCTTCCGCAAACTGAACATGTTCGGCATCGGGGCCGAGACCAGCAACCGCGTCGACAATCTGCTCGTTTACGGAGCCGACGACCCGGCCTATGCGGACGACTATGCGCGGCTGGTGCTCGCCGATCCGATCTACGGTGCGACCCCCTCCTACGTCGGTGCTCAGCGCGTCTATCTCGAGGGTGCGGAGGGTACGGACCGGCGGGCGTTCCTCGGCGCCCTCCGCGCGCAGCGGCAGCGTCTGTTCTTCACCATGCCCGACGAGCTGGCCGCGACGTACGATCTGTGGGATCTGACCGTCTTCCGGTATGCTGGTCTCTACCTCGACGTGGCCGCGAAGGTCGCGGACGGGCAGGCGGTTCCGCGACAGGCCGTGACGATGGTAGTGCGCGGGTTAAACCGCATCTTCACAGGCATGCTTGCACAGAACCAGGACGAGCTAGTTCTAGCGACGTCGGGCAGCTACTCGCAATCCAAGCGCAGCCCTCTTCTCGACGAGCTGATCTCGGTCCCCCGGCAGGGCGGCGAGGAAGTGTCGATTATAACGGACGGCGCCGGCGGTTTCTGCGTGTCGGTGAAACTCGTGCGTGGATCCGAGATCCCCCCCGTGACTCTGTCGCTGTCCCCCACCCGGTTCGAGTTCCTAGGCCGCGTTGCGGAAGGCGCGTTGCCGAGCAGCTTCTCGCTCGAGTGTCACGAAGACCTCCTCGCCTTCAAGGCGCGACTGCTCCGGGAAACGGAGAATCGGCGCAGGCTGGATGGCGATGACGAGATCAACGAGGGAGAGCTAATGCTCCGGTTCATCGACTTGGCCGGTGACGGTCGAGCGGTCGCGCGTCGCGTGGTGGTGCGGATATGACGATGGAGATCCTGCCGCGCCCGACTAGTTTCGACGATCGAAGCGGGCCTGACTTCTGGATCGACGAGGCGATCTGGGGGCACCGTCTTTACGACGAGCAGACCCCGTGGTTGACCTTCCTGGAGTTTATGACCGTGCTGCTTGCGGAACACCGGGAGGGACGCGCGCTTCGCGAGGATGTTCTCAACAGCCTTTCCTATCGTCCGCAGTTGCAGCTTCGCCTGCGCAACCTCGTGTTCAACAACCCGCACATCGTGACGGTGCTGGCGGAGGAACGCGGGGATGACGCGTCCTGGACGAGCTGGCTCGAAAAGATCACGGAGACGGCGGGTGGCCTCGACAGGCCGGACTTCACATATCTCCGCGATCGCTTCGAGAGCTTCCAGGATTTCGCGGCCGTCATTGGTTTTCTTCAGGGGTCGGCCATCGAGGGGACCAGCAACAAGCGCTGGAGTTCGAAGTTCGTCTTTCCGTTCGGTCCAAACGCCCTCTACGAGGATGCGAACGTCAATCCGCGCGGCGGGGTGTCGAACGACCGTCGGTTCTTCGCCCGCACCGGCGAGCTCCTCTATCTGATGCTGTGCCGGAGCCGGGATGCGGATGCTCTGCGCGGACTGCTCGTCAGCCGGTTCCTCGCGAACGCGGCACCCTATGACCGCATGGCACGCGCCATCCAGGGGGACCCGCAGCTGGCCAAGTCGGAGCGCGCGGGAGCGTTTCTGCCATGTGCGTCCCACCCGCTGTTCGACCGTCTCGCCGAGGACTGGCTCGCGATCCTCAGCCTGCCGATCCCCGCCTATGACGCCATACCGCATCTGGTAACGATGACGGGGCTGAACATGATGCTTTATCAGCTCGAACGCGCCCGTGATGTGCTGGATCAGGATCCGGTGCGACTGGTCTGCGAGATCGTTTCGCCGAGGAAGTCGGTGGTGCGCGACCTCTCGGCAGATTCGTATCAGCGAAACAACGGACTGCCCCAGCAGGCGGTCGACCGCTTCATCCGGCAGGTCGCCGAGACCGAGGAGTGGCAGGCTGCGACCGCATCCGACGATCCCGTCCTGCACGCTGGCGACATTCTGCGTAAGGCCTTCGGATGGCCGGATTCGGATGACGACGACATCGCCCCCGACCCGGCCGCGCTCATCGAACAGCTCGCGGCGCGCGCGCTTAGTCGGCACAAGCAGCACATCGGCAAGATCCACATGACATGGTCGCGCGCGATCGGTCTGTCGTCACGTCGGTCGAGCCGCCGGGTCCGCTACGCCCCGACCGATCGTCTGCTGAAGACGCTCGTGGTATGTTCGGTCTCGAAGCGTCTCGAGTTCAGGGATTTCCTCGCACTGCTCCATGATCGCTACGGCATTGTGATAGGCGATGCGCAGGCCCGCGATTTCGTGGCGAGCGGTGACGCCGATCAGGAGGACTTCTCGGACAACGCCCGTCGGCTCGAGGAGCGGCTGGCGAGCCTCGGCCTGTTGAAGCGGCTGTCGGACTCCTGCGCCTATGTAGAAAATCCCTTTCAGCGAGCCCAAGCCGCGTGACACCATCTGATCTCATCGGCGCCGCCGGCGCCGCATCCATCCGCCAGCGACTTTCGGCCATAGGTGATGGCGAAGGAGTGGCGCGCTACCTCCTAGACCGACTGACGGGCGAGCAGGTGGCGGCGATCACGAGCGCACTGCTCGTCGATCCCCAGACCGATGCGTTGCTCAAGATCCAGTTGCCGCGAACGCTGATTGGAGGGTTCGCTCTGCCCGACCACGTCGTTACGGACGAGAGGACCGTCGCGATCCGGCATGCCGAATGTGACCGGCCCGCGCTTCTCCTGGCCAACACCGACGACGATCAGGGCGCCTCGCTCGGCGACGTGACGCTGATCGGAGCAAAGCAGTTGACCGAGGATTCCGAACCCTGGGTCGGAGCGGCGGCGGCTGGGTTGGGGCTTCCGGACAACCAGCTCTCGGCGTGGGGGGCCGCGCTCAAGGGCCTCAACGCGGCCGACGACTGGACCCTTCATCAGATCTCCAACTACGTGGCGCTCACGCGCGAGCGGATCGCAGCAGAGTCGACGACGGTCTCCGACGCGTTGGGCTGGGCTCTCCCCGCGCTTCACCTCCCGCGCGACAGCGGCTACTTCCTCGGTATCCGGGACAAGGATCTTGAGAAGTCGCGGAGTTGGAGCCGACTGTTCGAAAAGCTGGTGTCGGACCGGCGGCCGCTGCTCGCCAAGCAGCGCCCCAACCGCCAGATCATCGAGAGCGACGATCTGCGCAGCCAGTTCGAGGGCGTCAGGGAGGACATCCCGGCCGAGGTCCATCCGGCGATCGAGGCCTTCATCGCCGCGACGCCTGGCTGGAACGCCGCGGCCGACGCGCTCGCGCAGTTCGAATGGGAGGGGCAGAGCGTCCTTCAGCTCTTCTCCGGCATCAAGCTGAAGAAGACAACGCTGCCGCAGGAGACGCTGTCCTTCTTCGAGTTCACCTTGCCCGATCGGCTCAGTCCGAAGGACGTCGACTACCTCGAGGCCCTGAAGTCGAGGTCGCTGAAGGAGACGCGGGATGATGATCGGGAATTCTTTGAAACCCACCGGGACGACCTGAGCCAGGACAAGGCGCTCCGCGTTAAGTGGGAGCGCTTCATCTTCGGCCGGCCGATCGAGTGCAAAGACTTCTTGGAAGGGATCCTGCGCGCGCTCGAACGCCTGTTCGGACAGATCAATTTCGCGAGCAAGCGCACGCTGACCATCCGTGCCGCTCGGCGCAGTCGTTCCCAGGTCCTGGACATCAATGCCGACGTCGGCCTGGCGTTCGGGCTCCGTTATCGTGGCCTGCCGGCCCTGATGGGCACGGCCGTTGAGTGGGACGTGCCCTACCTATTCGAGTATGAGGAGCTGCTCGACAGGGCCAAGAAGCGGAAGAAGTATCGTCGGAACGAGTCGAGCTCCCGGGCCGCACTGCAGATCAAGTTCGACGTGGTACTGACCTCGGGGTCCGAGCGTGCGACGGTCCAGCTGATCTGGATCGCGCAGCCGAACGCCATCGGGTTCGAACTCCCGAAGGACCTCGCGCGCCTGTTGAAGCGGCCTATGACCCGTAGCAGCGTCGCCCGGTTGCCGGTCAGCCGCAAGGGTGCTCTGCAGTCGGTTTCGCTCGCCGATGTCGGAACGCTGCAGCCCGCCTTCGGACAGGACGCGGGTTCCCTGGTGCCGCGCACGGCGAGCGGCGAGGACGTCGGCAAGGCGTTCTCCAAGGCGTTGAAGGCCGCGGCGCAGAGCGGTCGCATTGACCCGGCCGGTGTTTCATCGATCGGGTTTGCCTGGACGGCGTTCGAGACCGCGTACGTCGGTGCCATCGGCGCGCTCCAGGTGTCGGGCTACGCATCCGCCGGCCTCATCGAGCAGGCCGCGACCTACGGGGCGTTGCTGAACACCCTTTCCGCGTACGCACCCGGCGATCTCAACCGCCGGGACCTGTGGGAGCCGGTGCTGAGCCTCGGCGTCATCCCAGTGGCCGGCAGCGCACCCTCGGCGATCGTGGCGCCGTGGCATCCGCTTCGGCTCGCGGCATCCGCGGTCAAGATGCGGTCGCTCGCTGGCCTCGCCGAATACCTGCTTTCCGACGTCGAAGTGAATTTCGGCGACTCCCGCCTGTTCTTCTCTGATCTCCGCGACGAGCTGGCGCATCCGCTCTACCCCGAGGTCGCAGTGGGATACGACGGCAGCGAGGCCGTACTCCTTTCCGACACCGGGACTGTGAACGACTACAGTCTGCTCGAACGCCCCGTGCGCGATCCGTCCGAGGCGACGACCGACGTCGACCCGGCCGAGGCAGCGGGCCAGATACGCGCGCTGCTCGAACGATATCTAGATCTGCAACCGCACGAGAGGTCGAACCTCTCCATCATGCTGTTCAACTGCGACGCGGCCGGCCTGCCGCTCGCCACCGTGAACGGTCTGAGTTCCGTGCAGGACCAGGAGGAGGTGCACTGCAACGTCTTGGTGCGGCATCGCGACCGGACTCGGCTCTCCCGCGTCTATGGCGAGTTGCTCGACCGTTCCGAAGGCGATCCGGATGCGGTGGTCGTCAGCGAGACGTCGCGCAACTTCATGTCTAAGCTCCGCATAGGAGTGATGCTAGACAGCGGTACCGTGCGTCCAGGGGACGCTACCCGCGAAATTGACGTCGCATTCCTTCACGACGTCGTGTCGCGGCAGGCACGCGAGCAGTGGTTCCCGGTCCCGGCGGCATGTGCAAACCCCGGTCTGCTGGAGCATGTGCCGGCACGCTGGTCCTATCGTCGGGTGACGGCTGAGGACGAGTTGAAGGCGACTGTCTACCTTACGTGCCCTCGGCAGCCGGACGCCGGCTGGGCTTACGTCGACGCCGTCGCGAGCGTGATCCGCCGGCAATCGCACGGCGTAGGTGAACACTACCTGCCGGCGCGGCAGATTTCCTTTCAGGACTCGGGTCTTAAGGCGATGTTCGACGAGGTGCACGAGATGGCCGAATGGGTCGCGACCTACGACGACCTCCTCGACAAGCGGCAGCTCGCCGCGCAAGGCATCAGCGTCATCCGGTACCGGCGTCAACGGACGCATGGACGCAACATTGTCGTGTCCTCCACGTCCGAACTTCGCATCCTCAACGTGCTCGTTCGCCGACGGCTGACCGAACTCTCGCTGGGTCTTGATGACGAGCGCGTTTCTGCGCTCGCGCGCCGGATGATCGACGACGCGAACTCGATCTCCGGCGACATCGTGCTGCGGGCCGCCAAGCGCGGCGTGTCGGCCGGCGAGCTGATCGGGCTCGTGTTGAGTCGCGCGCTCGTTGCGGAAGAGCTACGCCCTCAGGCCACGGTCGCCTGGTTCCTTCTCGACGACTACGCCGAGTGGCTTGGCCAGCGCGAGGAGGGCATCGCCGATATCCTGGCGCTGTGCTTGGTCGAGGGTGAGGATGGAGCTCCCCGCCTGCGCGCGATCGTCACCGAGGCGAAGTATGTTGATCAGTCCGGATCGGCGGAGGCTAGCCGCAAGTCGCAGCAGCAGCTGCGGCAGACGGTCGCACGCATCGATGACGCGCTCTTCGGTGATCCGGGGCGGCTCGATCGCGATCTGTGGCTGTCGAGGATCGCGGACCTTCTGTTGGACGGAACCGCGGCGCTAGGACAGGCTTCCTTGCTGGAACAGGTCCGGGACGGAATTCGGCGCGGTGCCGTTCCGATCGATCTACGTGGCTACTCCCACATCTTCATCTCCGGCCCCACGTCCGACGGTAGCAGTCTGGGCGAGCAGAATCCGGTTCCGGGTGTGAGCGATGGTCTTCAGGAGACGTTTTCCCGCGAAGGTCTTCGCCAGTTAATCAAGGCTTATGAGGCCGGCAAGCCGTTGAAGCCGACCAGATCTAGCTTAGGGGAAACCGACAGCTGGGATCGCCCTTCCTATCGTGATCCGGCTCCCAGGGTGGATTGGACGAAGGCGATAGCGCTCAAGCCGGAGCACGAAGTGCCCGTGAAGCCCGTCTTGCACGACTATGACGAGGATGAAGACGAAGACGGGGCATCGGCGTCGGTCGTTGGCACCTCGGCGACGACCGAACCGCCACCAACGGTTATCGTTGGAAGTGGAGCCGACATCGCTCCGCTTGCAGGTAACAACGATCCGGACGTCGCTTCTCCGCCACAGGCGGCAGATGGACACGGTATCCTCGTCGAACGGGGCGAACCCGTCGAGATGCCGGTCAGTCCGTCGCCGAGACAAACGACGCCTTCTGTCGCTGCCTCGACACTCGCTATCGGACCGCTGATTGAGGCACGTGCCCAGGAGGCTCATCAGGACTCGGCAGATGAGCAGGCCTGGCTTGAAGCGACTACGCAAAAGCTGCGCTCGGCGTTAATGGGATACAACCTACAGGCCAAGGTTCTGGGGACGCGACTGACGCCCAACGCGGCGCTAATACGTTTCATGGGCAGCGATCGGCTCAGCGTCCAAGACATCGAAGGCAGGCAGTCGGCGCTGTTGACGACCCACGGGCTGCGGGTGATTTCGGTCTCACCCCTTCCGGGCGAGATCGTTATCGGCGTCGCCCGACCGCAACGGCAGGTGGTGTCGCTTTGGGATGTCTGGGGACGAAGGGAGCTGAACCGGAATGCCGCTGGCGTGAACCTTTCGTTCGTGCTCGGGCTCAAGGAGCTTGACGGCGAAATCCTTTATCTCAATCTCGGTGGCCCCTTCGCGGGCGGGCAGGGGCATGAGCCCCACACGCTCGTCGCGGGTGCAACGGGATCTGGGAAGTCGGTGCTGATCCAAGCGCTGCTGCTGGACATCGCTGCGACGAACACCAGCGATCTCGCTAACATCTATCTGATCGATCCTAAGATGGGCGTCGATTACGCGGCGGTTGAGCGGTTGCCTCATCTTCAGGGCGGCGTGATCGTAGATCAGGCCCGGGCGGTCGAGGTGATGGAACTGCTCGTCGCGGAGATGGAGCGCCGATACGAGTTGTTCCGGACCAATGGTGCCCGCGATATTCGGGCCTTCAACACCAAGGTCGGGCCGACAGAGCGGCTTCCGTACGTATTTCTCGTCCACGACGAGTTCGCAGAGTGGATGCTGACCGAGGAGTACAAGGCGGCGGTGACGGCAAACGTGTCGCGTCTGGGCGTGAAGGCTCGCGCGGCGGGCATGCATCTCATCTTCGCGGCTCAGCGACCGGACGCCAACGTAATGCCAATGCAGCTGCGCGATAATCTTGGAAACCGACTAATCCTGAAGGTCGCGAGTGTAGGTACCTCGGAGATCGCGTTGGGTACCAAGGGCGCCGAGCAATTGCTCGGTCTCGGCCATCTGGCAGCCCGCCTAAGCGGCGAACCCGCACTGATCTACGCTCAGGCTCCGTATCTCGGTGACGACGACATTGATCTCGTGGTTGACGCGATTTGCACCTCGGAAGGCTAACGGCAATTTGCGGCATTGACGGCCGGGGCGCCCCCGTGACGTGTCCCCTACGCGTGGTTCCAACACCCAGTGCCGGCGTCCTTCCGACCTATTGTTGCTGTGCCGACGTGCCCTTTAGTAGGGCGGTCGTAGACGATGCCTGCGGTCCGGCAGGCGCTGCTTAGTTGGACCGGCTTCATCCATAATCGGGCGGTGGCAGCTTACTTGTGGCAAATGACGCAGCCGGCGCTCGCCTCCTCGATGCCGTAAACGTCGTCGATGGTTTCCGGCGAGCGACCAGACAGCGGATTGGCGGGGCGTCGCTTGCGAAGCCGGTCCAGCCGCTTTTCGTAGTCGGCCTTGATCTGCGCGACGCGGTCTGGCTTTGTCAGAGCGATGAGGCTTTCGCCTTGGCTCCACGTAAAGGGCGAACCGCCATCGATTGCGGTCTTTTCGTAGGCGACCGCCTCATCGAAGCGGTCGGGATGGCGCTCGGCCAAGCGCACCCATTCGATCTTTTGCTGGAAGAAGCAGAAGGTGCACCCGGAGCGCGAGCGCCAGTCGTAGTATTCGGGCTCGCCAACGTCGGCGTTGCGTAGAATGTCGATCACGCCCTTGCGGTCGATGCCGGCGTCCCGGAGCGGTAGGTGCACAAGCATGTTCGATTGAGTCGACGTGTAGCCTTCGCGTGACGGTTCGTCCGCGCGGATTGCGACGTATGAGTGCACGGTGACGCCAGCATCGAGGTCAGATCGAAGCCAGTGCTCGAGGGGACGCAGCTTCAGCTGCCGCGTGCACCAACGCGTGCGGGGCGAAGGCAGGAAGTTACCGTATTCCGCCATCCAGAAGTCGAAGTCGCGGTCGGGGTTTAACCGGGCGATCGGCTGCCCCAGGAAGCCCTCGAGCCGGTCGAGAAACGAGTAAACCTCTGGCAGTTCCTTGCCCGTGTCGGTGAAGAAGTACTCGAGGCGCAGGTCCGGCCTCGTCTGCCGCATGTGTACTGCGAGCGCCGCGCTGTCGCGACCACCCGATACCCCGAGAATGTGCCTTTCCCTGACTCTCATGCCGCTTGCGCCTGTACCCGGTTCTGCATTGTTCCATCCTCGATCGCGATGCCTGCGACTGCGCGGGCCAGTGCTGCGAGCTGTACGCTCGCGAGCCTGTCGCCCCTGTTGAGCGTGGCGATGAGTTCGTCCGCGAGCGACGTCGCCTGAGCCTTCTCGGCTTCTGTCAGGATGAAGCTCCGGACGACCGGGGGGACGGTTGCATCGAGACCGACGATCAGAGCCATGGCCTCGGCGGTGGGCGTACGGTCCCTAACGATCGCGAGCGCCTCCGTCTCGCGAAAGCGCCTGCAAAGCTTTCCTAGCTCGAGCATCGCCTGGTCGGCATCGCGGTCAGACCACGAATGCGGCGGCCGGTGCAGGAGGAGGCTGGCTAGACCCTCGATGTCGCCCGTTCCTTTTCCGAATGCGCCGGTTCGCATCGCAAATGCCTCGAAAGCGAAGTCGTTGGTAAGCTCGCGCAGGTTCTCCGCACGCTCCGCGACACCGGCGAACGTGTCAGCGTCGACACCGAGGCCACGCGCCAGCGCCGCCCGGAGGCCGCTCAGCAGATCGCCGTACACGCCCTCTGAACTGGCGAGCGCTTCGAGCACAGCTTCGGCGGAGAGACGGCCGCCCAAGGCCGTGGGGATCAGTTCGAACAGGACGTCTTCGGGGTCGTTCGCTCGCAGGACGGCGTCACGGACCGCGACGCATTCGGCGGGGATCGACTTGGTGCGCTGAGCGTAGGCCGTCAGATCCTCGAACCGCCGGTACAATGTCTGGGCGACGGACAATGCCGGAGCGTCGGGCGCCAGTTCGAACGCGTTGGCGAGGCCGCTCAGATAGGCGGCCTCCTGGACCGAGCGGTCAATCCGGCGCAGTCGGATGGCCTCGGGACGCTGCAGAAGTTTGTCGGCAAGCACGTCGTCGAAGTCGGTCTGGAAGACGCCATCGACGTATACCGCCACGCGGTCGCGCCTGGACATCAGGTTCGCCATCGCGAGCAGCGGCATCACCCCGGCCTTCATGCCAAACGGCGCGGCGGACCATGTGGCGTAGACCTCATCGAGTGTCGTGTCCGGCGCGTCTTCGATGACCGACCATGCGGCGGCGAGCGTGGCACCGGCGCCGTCCGGCAGAGGGACTTGGAAGTCTATGACGCCGTCCACTTCGCGGTGCAGCCCGAACGGCCTGAGCACCGTTATGTAGAGGCCCATTTCCGCAGGATAGCCGGTGTAGCCAAGGTCCGCTGTCCCGGGCCGGTCGACCATTGCGTGCATGAGGTTCCGCACCGCGGCCATCGCGCTGGACGACGGCTTATTCCGCTGCAGCAGTTCGCTGTGCAGCACGGGCGCCTTACGGAACGCCTTGTCGGCTAGCGTGCTAGCGAGAACGGGCAGCGGCTCCCGCAAGGCGTCGTCGCCTTCGGTCGAAAGCCGCCAAGTGGCCTCGTTCAGCGCGGTGTCGAGGCGCCGAAGCAGGTTCTCGGTCGTCGCGGCGTGACGTGCCCCGGTCTCACGTCGCGCGATCCGGTCACCCTCCAGCCGGAGATTGTCGCGCATGACCCGTTCCAACGCGATGAGTTCGGACGCCGGTGCCAGGAGGTCGTGTCGCGAAGGCGCCGCGCCGACAGCAGCGACCGTCCCAGTCTTTCGGAACGCGTCGGCCATGAGCTTGCAGCGCACGTCGATCTCGGGCCGATCAAAGGCGCCGTCGTTCACGACCAGCACAAGCATTCCGCTGCTTCGCCGTTCGACCTGCGAGAGCCTATTCGCCGCATCCTGCGGCTTCTCGGTACGCGTCGCGATGTCCAGCACGATGTCGAACGTGCGCAGGGTGCCGGTGCGCAGATAGTGCCGCTTGGCGGCGACGGCCGACAGCCCGACCCGGGCGGGAATGGCGTTGAGTTCGGACGGCGACGGTTGCGCGGTGACCAGGCCGATTGCTTCGTCGAGATCGAAGTCGCTGCCAGCGAACAGCGCGTAGCCCCCGAGACGGGGCTGTGGCATCAGGATCGCCCAGGACAGCAGGTCCGCGACGGCCGCATCGACCTCGTCCCGATCCGATGAGGGCACCGCGAGTGCGAGGAAGTCATTCGAGACCGCGACGCCCGATCCGTTCCGGAAGAACTCGATGATCGCCGAGGCCTTGGTGAGTGACACGTGAAGCGGTCCGCCCTTGTCCCCGGCGCGCTCAATCGCCTCGAACGCGAGGCTAAAACGCCCGCCATCCTGGCCACCCGCGAGCGCCATTCCGAAGTTGGTGGCGAGATAGTCCCAGAGACGATCGGGATCGTAGGTGCGCCCGCCAGCGGCGGGGGTACCCGAAAGATGCTCCTGGAAGCCCGCAGGCTCGGATGAGCTAAGAAATCCGAAGACGCTGCGTTCGTTCTGGGCAAAGCGCTGGCGTGAGACCGGCCCAAGAAGCAGTGCCGTGATCGGGTTCAGCGGCCAAGTAGCAGTCAATGCAGAGGCGAGCGCCTCGCCATCAACGGGACGACGCCCTGCGACCGCAGCCGCGACCGCCTTAGCGGCCTTGGCTGCGGCGGCCGGCCTCTTCGCGCACCCGATCGCTCGGCCTAGCAGCGTGACCGTCTCGTCGGCGCCGGCGAGGAACGGAAGATCCTGAAATCTTCCCTGCACCTTAGCCCATTCCCGCCGAGCGTCGCGGTCGGCACGGGCAGCGTACTGCTCGAAGGACTGATGGAGGATGCCAAGCACCACCAGCCGCCCGTCGCTCCGAGCCGCTGCCTCGGCCAGATCCTGCAGCAGGTGGACGTCGCCGCCGTGGAGCGCCGCGAACTCGAGCATTTTGCCGAGCTCGTCTAGGATGATCAGCGTTCCGCCGGCCCTCCGGCCTCGGCCCTTCGGCGCCATGACCGCGTCGATAAGCGTCTGATCCGACACCATCGCCTCGCTAGTGCGGGCGTCGCTCCAGTCGAGCGAAGCCTGCGCCGCGGCGGCGATCGCCTCGCGAAGTCCGATGCGGCTTCCGGTGACGGCGAGTACGTCCCAGCGCCCCAGGCGTGGCGGGAAGGCCTCGTCGAAGAGGCCGGCGACCTCGTCGCCCGCCATCTCGCGCGCGATGTCCCGATTGTCGCCCTTTCCGGCGACCAGATTCGCGAGAAGCAGCGCGGCGCACGACTTGCCGCCGCCGTATGGGCCCGTCCAGGTGAAGGCACCTTGCCCGCTTTCGATCTGACTGCATGCCATGGCAGTCAGCGATTTGGCCACGCTTGCTTGCAGCACGTAGCCGACGAGCGGTGGCGTGCCCGCGAGATCGCGGTCGATGCGCGCGGATCGGGCGAAGCGCCGCTCGATGGTGACGATGTCCGACAGGGTCTTCATGCGGCCTCCGCCATGCGGCCGTAGGAGCGGGTCAGGAGCCCGAGCCAGTCCGGTTCGTGACGGCGATGGACCTGTCGCAGACCCGCGGTGTCCGTCCACGACCAAGACCCGTCGGTGATCGCATCGAGCGCCATCAGTCGCGTCACGACGCTGTCTTCGTCCAGCTTGAAGACCCGGCCGGGCGAGCCGGGCTCGTAGGTGACCTGCTCGGCGGTAAGCGTCATCGAATCACCGCCTGTCCTCTGCCAGAACTGATCGAGCGCGAGGGCGAACACGCCGTCCGGAAGCGTCGGCTTCGGGCCGCGCACGAACTCGAACCATCCGCCGATCCGTGCTTCGCGAACGAGCCCGAGTTCGGCGAGCAGCGGCTCGGCCGCGTCTTCGGTCAGCGCGCCCGTTCGGCGGACGTAGCTGCGTAGAAACACCTCGACGTCGCGTTTGATCGTGAGACGGGTCGCACGCCATCCGCGTTGCTGCACCAGCCGAAGGAGCTCACTGGCTAGGCCCTCACTATCGAAGTCAACGCCGGGGAGGGCGTTGAACGCGTAGAAGGGCGTGGTTGTCATCTCGGGGGTGGATGCAATGTGCCAATGGGTCAGCCAGATGGTGGCAGGATGCTCGACGAACGGGTCGAGCCCTTCGTCGTCCAGGATCTTGGTAGCGAGCGCTGTTGGCCAAAGTAGGCCTTCGCGTTCCTCGATGAGGCCGCTCGCGATGTTCCAATGGCGCATCGAGACCGCCATGTTGCGGCCCACTCCGAATCGTGCAATGGCTTCATGTTCTTGGAATGTTCTTAATGAAGCGCCCCCCCGGACGGCCTCAAACGCCTTTTTCGGCCACAGCAGGCGCAGCGGGAAGGTCTCGTGCCCGGCGAACTGTACCTTCGTGGCGGGGTCTTGAAGGACGTTTCTCATGTCGGAACGATAGCGGTACATCCCGGCCTGGACAACCCGTCCAGTCGGCTACGCGTTGAGTTCGACGCGTGTTGCCAACAGTCGGGCGGCATCGATCGCCTCGGCTTCGGTCGAGTACCGATTGAAGTGCACCCGGAGCGTTGACCGACGTAGCTCCTCATCGAGGCCCATTGCTGCAAGTACGTGCGAAGTATTTAGCTGACCGGAGGTGCAGGCCGAGCCAGTCGACAGCATAACCTCCGCCGACAATGATTGGGCGATCGACTGTGCATCCGATCCGAATATCGTCAGGCTAGCTACACCTGGAAGCCTTTTCACCCCATCTCCATTTACCGAAAGCCCCACCTCGCATCGGGATAGTTCGAGAAGGAACATCCTGAGAAGTCTGTCGGCGTGCTCGCCGTCGCGGTCGAGTCGTGTGCCCGCCAGAACCGCCGCCGCCCCGAAGCCCGCCACCAGTGCGGTCGGCTCCGTTCCCGCGCGCAGGCCTCGCTCCTGTCCGCCGCCCAGGACGAGCGGGGCAGGGCGGGGGGCCGTCGCCGAAACGTAGAGCGCTCCGATGCCGCCGGGTCCGTACATCTTGTGCGAGGATGCGCTGAGATAGTCGACGTCCAGATCGAATACGTCGAGCTGCACTTTGCCGACGGCCTGTGCCGCATCGCAGTGGAAGAGCGCGCCGCAATCATGGGCGAGGGCCGCGACGTCGGCAACCGGCTGCAGCACCCCCGTTTCGTTGTTCGCCGCCATGACCGACACGAGGAGCGTATCGTCACCAATGAGGGCGCGCAGAGCGTCGAGATCAACGACCCCGTTAGCGTCGACTGGCGCGACGTTCACGACGAAGCCGAGATCGCGCAGCCGCACCGCCGGGGCGAGCACCGCCTTGTGCTCGACCGCCGATACGATGACACGCCGTCGCGTGCTCGTGCCGGCGAGCGCCGTGAGCGCGACGCCAGTGATCGCGAGGTTGTCCGCCTCAGTCGCGCCGGACGTCAGGAACACCTCGGCGGGTGACGCGCCGATGAGTTCAGCGACACGTGCGCGCCCCTCCTCGACAATCGTCGCGGCTCGCTCACCCGCTGCGTGCGGCGAGCCCGGGTTTCCAGGCCGCGACCAGGCGTCGAGCATCGCGTCGCGCGCCTCGGGTGCGAGTGGTGTGGTGGACAGTCCGTCGAGATAGATGGGCATCTGCACGGGTCTTATTGCAAGGCGTGTGTAGCGTTTGTCGAGAGCGGATCGGGGCTCGTGCGGCGAGCCGCCGTTCCCAGATGGTGTCGATAGATATGCCCGTCGGAAGCCCCTGGGTCACCGGTTCAAGCGTGCGGAGACGATGACGCCGACCGTAACGGACCCCGTCTCGCACTACGACGCGATGGGGGCGAGGATCTTCGAACGGCACCGCGCGGTGGCTTTCGTCGATGTTCACCCGCGGCCGATCCGTACCTGTGCCCCGGCGTCCTCACGCACGTGCCACCGTCGGCGCTCCACCTTTTGCTGTGCACGATCCGCGACCTCCTAGTGGACGGCGGCGGTGCGGTGGTGATCACCGTGCGCGGGCCCGTCGACGGCGAGGCGGAGGATCTGTTTCGCTATCATCGGTCCGGGGTGATGACAGCTGCCATTACCGAGGCGGAACTGACCCTCGTTGAACAGTGGTGCGCTCGATAACGCCCCTTGCTTCTCAGCCGATGCCGATCTTCCTGCCGACGTGACCGACGAGCGCATGTCTTTCCGGCATCGTCTCGATGATGAAGTGGATCCGGTTCTCGTCGGGGCCGTAGCGGGCATGGTCGCTGAACCGCCGGGTGAAACCGTCGGCGTCCTTGAAGTCGACCAGCTTGGCGTGCAACCGGCTGCGGCTCTCGGCAGCGACACTGAAGGGGAAGACAGGGTAGGCGATCTCGTCACGGGCCCACTCCCCGATAGCGTCATCGATCTCGACAAGCCGCGCCACTGCGTTCTCGAAATTCGGATCGCCGTGCGGCAACGCTACGATGGATTGACGGGCCGACGGAATAAAACGGAGATTCGGAACGATCTCCGCCCGTCGCTCCCATAGATCGGCCCCGTCGCGCACGTCGGGCATTCCGGCACGCGCGAGATCCGCGGCGTGAGCCTCCACATGTTGTCCGCGCGCCGCGTTGCGTGCCTGCACCGGCTCGCTCAGCGGCTCCGCTTCGCGATCGAGCGTAGTCCGGACGATCCCGATCGTCAGCTGATCCCACAGGGCATGGGTCGGCAGACTTATGCCGAGGCCCACTAGGTCGTGCGACAGACCCAGGGCGACCGCGTCTGAGCCACCTGCGACCGGCGCGTCCGCAGGCATCCGGTACTCGGCGCCGCCGGCTACGTCGGGTAGACGTTCCGCGAGGGCGGCATTCCATGGCGATCGGTCGACGATGGTCTTGAGGTAGATTCGTTCATCGGCGCACGCCGCCTCGTTGCGTAGCGCCGCAAGCGGCCGGCCGCGGCCGAACGTGATCTCGGCGAAGGGCCGATCGGCGTTGACGACGAACCGCGGCCTCATCTTGCCGACGGCCCTGAACGTCGAGAGAAGGCCTCTCAAGCGTCCAGTCGCCTCGTCGAGGGTGCATTCCTGATCCGGGATCGACAGGTCGTTGAGGAAGAGTTGAAGCGTCACGGGAGGTCGTCGAGCAGGACGTCGAGGCTGCGCTCCCATTGGTCGAAGTAGTTCTCCGGCCGAAACGAGAGCCGGCCATCGATGTTCAGTGCCGGGGTCTCGCGTTCCGCCCCCTTGCCGATGTCGCGTCGGAAAAAGTGCAGCTGCACCTGATCGGGTGCGATCACGCGTTCCTTCACCGCGATCCGGATGCCGTTCAGGACATGGTCGCTATGGCTTTCGGCGAGTATCTGGACCCCTTGGGCTGCCGCGAGAGCTAGCAGTCGCCCCATCGCGGCCTGTCCCAGCGGATGGAGCTGCGCCTCCGGATTCTCGATGACCACGAGCGAGCCCGGTTCGGCCGCTAGGCAGGCGGTCACGACCGGCAGTGCATGGGTCAATCCGAAGCCGACGTTCGTCGGTCGCATTGGTTCGCCGTAGGCCGCGCTCGTCCCCCGGTACGAGAAGGCTAGCCGGACTAGATCAGTCATCGGGATCGCCTGCGGCTCGACCCGCACGCCCGGGCTGAACTCCTGCATCCAAGCGTTCACCTGCGACAGCAGGCCCGGTGCATCGGGAGCCGATGCATGACGTAAAGGCCTCGCGACCTCGGCCACCTCGCCGTACTTTAGCAGGAAGTGCGCGGTGTATTCGCCGCGTGGACCGAGAAAGCGGTCGGTGCCTACCGCGTGCTGCGAACGTGGGAACGTCAGCGCAGGCGTGATCCGATCCGCGCGCAGGAACTGGAAGCCCGTATTGAAGACGTTCACGTCGAGGGCGGCGCTCTCATCCAAGGGCATTTCGCAAGGAAGCACGTCGGCATCAAGCGGTGCCTCCGCTGTCCATTCGAGCCATTGGGGTTCCGGCTCCGCTCCGATCTCAAGGGCGATGCCGATCATAGCGTTAGCGAAGCCTTGGTACAGGAGATCCCTTCCGGTGCCAATCTCGACGAGAGGACCATTCAGGGCGATTTCGCCCTCACGCAGAATGCCGCCGTCGAGCGACTGCCGCAGCAGGCCGAGCGCCTGCACGACCGAACTTTTCCCGCTGCCATTGAGACCCGACAGGAGCGTGAGCGCGCTGAGAGGTACCTCGATCTCGTCGAAGGCCTTAAAGTTGGTAAGGGCGATGGCTTCAATGCGCATGGGACAGCTTTCCGAAGAGATCGTGCACATCAGCGAACCGCCGCCTGACCTTACCGATGTCGGCAGTCCCCTGCGAGATCGCTGCCTCGAAGTCCCGGTCACCGATGAGACGCATCAGACCGACTTTGACGTCGGCGGCCCGGTCTATCAATGTAACGAGTGCCTCGTCGGGCAGGATCGCCAGGTTCACGGCCACCGTCTCGAACAGCGCCTTGCTGATCGGCTTGCGATTGTCCTTCTCGCGAAACCGCTTGCGGAACGCGTCGTTGCCGAAAATTCGATAGGCTGACCGCATCGCGCGTACGAACGCCAGATGCGCGCGCTCGACATCGGCATCGCCGAGGCCGTTTACTTCAGTCATCGCCCCGATCAGGAATTTGTCCATGTCGGCGGACCTGTATTCCATCGGGCCGCGGATTAGGAAGGCCAAGAACCGGAGGACCAATTCGCGGTCGTCCATCCGTGTCGGCTTGATCGCGTAGTCGGTCGCGCGAAGGAAGTCTGGCTCCTCGGCCCACTCCTCCAATACCAAGCGGGCCGGTCCTGGCGTGATCGCGTGCCTAATCTCCTGGGCCGAAAGTTGGACGCCGCCGGTGTTAATACGCTTGAAGACGTTGAATTTTACTTCACTCGGTGTGTCGCGACGGATGAGGTGGACCTGCAGTTCGGTCTCGAGAAGCCGCAGCTTGAGCCGGTCGCCGAGATCGTTGAACGTCCTGCCCTCGTAGTCGCGCAGAAATTCTAGACCAGACAATACAAGGGGCGCGCTGCCGACAATGTCCGGGTTTACGAAGCGGGCTATAGTCGACAGCCGCTGGATGCCGTCCACCACCTCCCAGCGCTCGTCCTGGTTCTCGGCGGCATAGATGACCGGCAGCGGGATCCGGAGCAGCAGGGACTCTATGAGTCTGCTCTGGCGGGTCGCGTCCCAAACACCCCAGCGCCGCTGGAAGTCGGGCTGTAGATCCAGCATGTTTCGGCTCGCGCGGTTCAGAAGCGCCTCAATCGACATGTGGCGCGTTACGACGTCGATCGACTCGGGATCGAACGGCTCCCTTATGGAGATATCGACTTCGGCGTCGTCCTGCTCGACCCCAGTCGGCTTCCCGAAAAGATCGAGCTGGGCGCGGCCGCTCGGCTCAAGTTTCTTCGGCCAGGTCTCGGGGTGCATCGCGAGCGATGGATCGAAAAGCTGTCTGGCGAACTGCTGGCAGGTGTCGTCGTCGCTCGCCAAGATCGACAGCATTTCACCGCGTAGGGCTTGCCTTGCGTCGCTGGCCTGCCAGGCATCGATATAGCGGCCGGCAATGACCATCCGGTCGAACCGGTCGAACAGTTCGGCCTTCATGTCGGGGCGACGTATCCGACCGAAGTCCGCCGGCGCCAGCGGACGGTCGCCCGACAGGAACGTCCACAGGCCGTCATTCGACAGATGCCAGAGTGGTCGCCAGCCCAGCTCGGCTCGTTCTGGGTAGAGCACACCGACGTAGCGTCGGAACCGCTGATATATCTCGTCGGCATCAATGTCGTAAGAATTTATCGATCCTTCGTCCGCGAGGTCGATCGCCGCGATGACGCAGACTGGCTTAAAGAACCTGGCCCCAGGGGATCGGCGGCTCCGGATCGAGGACACGAGCCTGTCCCAGACCCGCGACGCTCCCGGCCTCAAGATGTCGATAGGATTGGTGCTCACGCGCTCATCTGTAGAACGATAGGCGACCCCTGCGCCATCCCCTGACGTAATCACGGAGCGGAGCCGTCGTCATGCCGCTCGCGATGGCGGCGACGAAAGTAGCGGCGGCACCGGCTCAGGCGGCGTCCGCGACCTGGTGCAGCGCCATCAAAAAGGCTGTCAGCTCCTTGTAGTTGTCCGCCTTGCTCACCGGAATGATTTGCACGTTGTATTCCTTGAGCCAGCGCAACTTCTGTACCGTCGTGATATCTTCTTCGACCATAAGCGCAAAGTGGCTCGGTCCACTTCCAGGCGAGAACGCGTCTGCGATGAAGCCCATCAGCAGCTTGATCTCAGGATCGTTCATGGACGCGCCGACAAAGACAACAGTAAACATCGTGAAGATCGCTTGCAGCAGACTCTGATATGCGCGCTGCCGGTAGAGGAGTTCGCGATAGTCGATCTCAGTAAGGACGATTCCGTCACCAACCTTGGCAGCGTCGCCATGGGCCTTCAGGATAAAAAATTCGCGCTGCGCAAGTCGGCGCTGCAGCTCGCCGGCGTTCTTGAACGTGAGCACCGAGACGTCGTCGTCCCCGGCGGACCGATATGACCGTTCCAGGAGCGTATCGTAGTTTGTCGTGACGACGAACTGGAGGCGGTCGAGCGACGTGATCGATCGATGAAGGTCGGTCGGCTTCGGTTTGGACTTGATGAAGACCGTTTCGATGAAATCGTTAAAGTTCGACCCCAGATCGTCCTTCAGCGCGCCCGCGACCATCAGCCATTGCCCGGCGTCCGCGATCAGCTTGCGGTACTCGGCCTCCTTTGGTGCATCTATCAGCCGGTGTTTGACGCCCGTCTCGACCATCTGCTCGAGCAGGCCGTCCCAAAGGGGTAGCTGGGAGCCGGCGGACGCGCCTGCACCGACTAAGAGCGCACACCGGCCGTCACGGTAGGCTTGAAGGAGCTGGTCAGGTATGCGATCCTTATCGAACGCCATTATTCGGTCCTTGCATCGATGTCGGGGCAGAACGCGCGCAACGCGGCGGCCCGGACAGCTACGCTGTCGCGACGGCCGGCCTGGATGCGAAATGCCTGGATGTAATCATAGAGATGCCGATCAAGGACCGGGTTGTCCCTCCCGGGCTGGATCAGCGTCTCGGCGGATGAGTTGAAGTGTCGGCGCCTGATCTCAAACGCCTGGTAGGCAATGGCGAGCCTGGCGGGGTCGACCTCGGCGCCCGTCGCCTGGCGCTGCATCACGAGCCAGCCCAGATCCACGAAGATCCATTTTTGGGTGATGCGCAGACCCGCTAGTTCGTTGACGGCCTCTAGCACGTTGAGCGCGGATCCGACCTCGGCCGTGCATTCGAGGATGCGGTTCATGCGATCCGGTCCGAACTCACTGATCATGCTTTTGAGATCCGGCGCCTTGATGTCCCGGTCGCCGCGGTAGGCCGCCAGCGCGAAAAGATGCGTCGCAAAATCCTGGCGTTTGTAGCGGTTGCCCGGGATGCGACTGTTAAGAAAAAACTCGTGGGAGGTGGCGACGCCGTCGATGATGTGCCGCATAGGGCCGAGCATCGCGTTGCGGAGTTCCGCGGGGTTGAGGGCTACACCCATTTGAAGGCGGGCGAACAGATTGGTCACCTCGTCCGGCGTTCCCTCGACAATCTCGGCCACGTTCACCAGAAAGGCGTCGAATCGATCGCGGAGGGTCTTGGACAGCTCCGAAAATCTAAGGCCGGCCACCGGCTCGCCGTCGATCGGGCGGAGCACCTCGGGATGGTCGAGGATGATCTCGTCGTTCCGGAACTGCCATAGCGCCCGAAGCCGCTGCTGACCGTCGACGGCCTCGTGACGGTATACTCCTCCATTCGGCATTCGTCGGAGATAGACCTTGGGGATGTCCATGCCGCGCAGGACTGAGTCCACCAGCAGGACCTGACGTGGCGGCTTCCAGGCAGCGCCGCGCTGCCAGCTGGGATTCAGCTGGATCAGGTTGCGTCTTGCATAAAGCGCGTCGTTTCGCGTGATGTGCTGATCGATATTCATCAGGGTACAGTAGTGTAGTTAGGCGGGAGCGAAAGCACCACAATCGTCAGGCCGCCGTGGGCGCCACTTCCGCTCAATCGCCGTAGACACCTCGTCGGACAAGCAGAACGACGCCAACGACCGCCTTCAGCGTCAAACACTGTGTGAGTCAGGAAGCTTTGCTCAGATTGTTAGCGTCCCGGCGAACACCGATGCTCGTGTGGCGGTAACCTCTCAAAAAGGGCCAATTCATCGACAAGCTTCCCAAAAAACGGCGTTTCAGGAGCGTCGAGATGGAGCTGCTGCTCCAGATCGCAGCGACCTCGCGCGCGTCGGGGCAGAGATGCGCAGATGGCCTGTGGAGAGGACAGGCAGGAATTCGAGACCGACCTCGTTCGCGGGTGAAATAGCGGCGAAGACGCTGTTTATAGGATCCGCCATCTGCTGGCTCAGTGACGGCGTGGATGCATGATAGAGCCCATGCGGAAGGGGGCATTCCAGCAGCGAAGTTTAGATGACACCGTCATCGTAGCGCCGAAACATCCCGAGAGCTATCGCGCTGCACAAATGGATCGGTAACGAGCTTGGGCGATAACATACAGGTAACACGTGGACGCAGGCACGTGGCGCAGCAGGCAACTGGCAATGAACATCGAAGGTTAGTAAAAAAAGCCGTCGCTCGTTCAGGGCACGTTGATCAACGAGCCGGGCGGAAACCGATCGGCGGTTAGTAGGCACTGTAGAAGGGTCAGTCGCATCCGGATCGTAGGACGGCGCTATTTTATGCCACTAACGAGCTCAGCAGGCTTGCGCCTGCTGAGTCCGAACGCCAATCAACTTGCGTAGCGCGTGCGCTGTGCATGGAGGCACGTGGGCGTTATTGCGACTTCCAGTTGAGCCCAAATCCTTACTACGCTGCCTACTCGTGATCAACAAGTTTCAGCGCGATCAACCCTATCACACTCGCGGCGAAACACCCAGCGCCAACCCGTAGCATGGCAATAGAAAGCCACTGCTCGAATTTCCAATGCGATAGTGTGAAGCCTAACAGCAGGGAAGCGAGGCTGATGATCGCAATCGTGGTGACATTGCGCGAACGTGTCCTAGTCAGTCCATAATCTTTTCCAGCTAATTCAACGAAATTCGAAGACTGAAATACTTCTTGAAAAATACGTGAGGTCACTTTTGTATTGCTGAGATATGACTTATGGCTTGCCGCCGCTGCAAAAAAAGATGTGTTTGCTACCTCGACATTATCGATAGAGGTTAACTCGAAATGGCCCCCGCGTGGCTTGGCGCCTAGAGGGCTGTATAGGGGATCGGAAATAGGATCGGCTGGATCCCAAAAGTTGATCCACCTTATCCGTTGGCGGTCACGCGCCCAGAACGGCCCCGTGGTCAAATCGCCACGAAGCTCGTCTCGCATCAGCTCTTCACGGAAAGTGTGACTCCCAGTGGTTTCGAAGAGAAGCGCGAGCTTGTCGATCGGCGAGCCCATAGTGATTAGGCAATCAACCTTGCGGATCTGGATCTGCTCGGCGGGAGTGTTCTGCCTTGCCGAATTATGAAGGCCAATTGCACGCAGGGCATCGTAAGCTATTGCGGTGCCTAGGCTATGTGAGACAATGACGACCCGTACGCATGATGGATCGGAGACCAAGTGCCTGATCATGCCTGCGGTCCGATCAAGAACGCTGTTTCGCGTCTCGTGAAAATTATCGTTCTCACTAAGCGCAGACCAATACCGGACGTCCGAGAAGATTGTTGTCAGAAATCGGGTCGCTCGAATCAGTCCAGCGAAAATAGCAATTAAGAGGGTAAATTGGAAGGCATAGGTTGCAATATTACTCGATTCAGCTTCTGAAAAAAATGGAACCGTGACTGCGGTCAGTGCTAAAAGGGTTAGTGCGAAACCCCAAAGCGTTGACCATCCCGCCCTCCGAGCCGTTTTCTCAGCCGGAATCTCTGTATTGCACCATGCGGCTGCTGCAGCTTTAAGAGCTTGGTCAGTCGTCGCTGTCTTCGCATGCGATTTTGCGAATAGCAAAAAATCGGAAAAGTTTGGCTTTCCACCCACTCTATTGCGATGCCGTGTGCCAAGGGATCCGCGATAATTTCGATAGGCGCTCGCCAACACGGCCAGCGCATGATGCTGAGCGTCGCTTGATAATGTTTCAGCTGCCAAGCGAAGCCGTGCAACACGAAGGCGCGGCCAACTCAACCAGCTTGACGGTTCTTGCCGAAGCGTTGTCGCAACAAGCGCTATTGACCATCTAATCATCGAACGAACTGGCAAGCGCGCTCGCGTATCCGGAGACCAATTTACCTCGTAGATACGATGCGCACCGCTAACAAAAAGCTTCCCGTAATGACGCTGCGCTTTCGTCAGGTGGAGCATCGGAACGTCCGCGTTTAAGCTTGCGTCCCGTGAGGGCTCTATGCCTGGGGTCACTTTGATAAGGGTGTGCAGGTCCCGGTTGTCATTAGTTCCGGCGACTGACTCGAGGGCGCTGAGGAGGGCGCCGGCGTTCGCATGGCGCCGGTGACGGCCAATGCCGTGAACGCTTAGCACCGCAGTATACTTTTTGGTCATTCAGGTCGTATTGGCATCGAACACGGCGCGATGTCGAGCGTCTCGCCTTAAGCGAGGATCTTCAGGCGGCTGGCGCGCTATGCCGGCGGGACGATCGCCGGCCTACTCACGCATGACGCCGAAGATTGGACTGTGATCGAGGGCCTCCGTGCCAGCAGCGTCGCCCGGCTCGGCCTGACCGGCGAGGAGGTTGCCTATGCCAGACGAAGACGGCCGGTTCCAGCGAGTCGGCGCTATCCGCAACACGCATGCCGGGCGCGATTTACAGGATGCAGCGTAGGCATTCCTGGCCGGGATCGAGCTCGCGCTGGATTGCAAGTTTGCTGTCGCAGTCAGGCATGCCGTCAAGAAGCTCCACCGCTTCGACCTGAGCAGCGCCGCACCGCCGGTGCTGGCGAGGTGCAAACTTATGCCTAGACCTGAGGCGGCAACTCACCGAGCGCCAAGATCCGTGGCCTACACGAAGGGGTGCTGTTGTTTAGCGTCGCGTCGCCCGACTATCGCAAGCTGGCGGTGATGCTACGTCGCCTTTGCGGCGAGGAGAGCGTCGCGACCAACTGGCTGCTCAATTACGGCCATTTGGTGCCGCCTTGTGCGAAATCTGCGAGCTTGATCCGAACAAATGGGAAGGAGTCTGCCTGCTCACGACGTGAGCATCACGCTCAAGCGGACGGACGCTGCCGGAGCGCCCGCTCGATGGCCTTGACGATCGCGCGGATCAGGTTCGCGACCGCTTGCACGAACGTCCGCGTAACCGCCAACAGTTCGTTCCGTCCTTGTCGAAACCGTTACGGTGAACGCAGTCGTCCTGCAGCATGAACGCCGCGAACAATACGGCCTTGTCCGAGGTGAGGTCGAGGATGCGGATGCGAATGCAGATGCCGAGTGCGATGTCGTAAAGGACATCTACCTTGGCGAGGTTGCGATAGAGAATCGACCGGAGATGCTCGCGACCCCTGTGCGCGACAAGGTCCGGCTCGCCGCGGATTTGAGTGACGGTGAGCTTCTACCTCGATAGGTCGTCGTCCTAGTCGATCAAGCACTGGATAGCGGCGGGGTCGGCCGCGACCGCGTTCAAAAACATGTCGCCCAGATAGCTTTGTGCGCGGTCACTTGCTCTAAAAAGACCATCCGGTTCATCAGGTTGCGGCCGTCATCCTTGCCGAAGCCGGAGAGTGGTACGCCGCCGTGGTGGTGAGACTCCATGAAGATCGTGAACCGATCAGCCGGGACGATATAGTCCAGCTACTCGTCGGGTTTGAACGGGCGGTGACGGAGGCCATAATCGAAGTTTTCAGTACACTATGCTCGCTGAAGGGTATCGCTGTAATTTTCGATCCCGGCCACATATGCTTGCAAGTCCATTTGAGTTCGCCAAGCTCAGGGTGCTCGAGCACCACCTCATAGTGTTTCTCGATCCCCATTTGCCGCTCGTCGCGACCGGTGGCGTCCCAGTCAAGTTCGTCGCTCTCGATTGCGAAAACCTCGCCCGTCGCCTTGTGGCGGATCCGCGCAATGCCCCTGCAATAAACTTCCATAACATCCCGACGTCCGACGTGCCCGTCTAGAAATCCGAGAAGTCGAGCGTCACGAGGGGCTTGCGCAGGTCGAGCCCGAGATCGGTCACATATTCGATAAAATTCAGGTGAAAATTGTAGCCCGAGCCCGGGAAGTGGATTTGCCAGTAGCCGGGCTCGCCGTGATTGTCCGGCTCGTTGGCGCTCAGCAGACGGGCTTCCTGAAGCAGCGCGAGGTCGCCGTCGAGATCGTTGCCATGATAGATGCGCCTGAGCTTAGGATCGCTGATGCGAAATTCGTCGTGGAAGCCAGCGGAGCGCTCGTCGCGGCGCTCGACTAGGAACTTGAACACCTCGCGCGTCAACCGCGGCAACGCGGCGAGCCTAGCACTCAGCTCAGCGATCGAATTGGCCGTTTCTTCGCGCTCGATCGGCGTCTCCTTCGCGTCGAAATGCCCCTCCATCTTCGCTGCTTCCGACAATTGCGGCCGGGGTAGCGCCTCGATCAGATTGTCGATGCCGGTCGGGAATTTTCCGTCTTCGTCGGGGATTTCAAGTTCGATCCGTACGCGGCGCGTTTCGCGCGACACGTAGCCGGCGAGATCGACCAGCGTATCGATCGGCAGCGACATGATCTGGCCGCAGACGTCGTTGAAGTCCCAGACCATCTCGGGCGTGAAGCCAAACTTCGCGTACGGCTCGCCCGCGAAGGTGTAGGATCCCTGCTTCTCGCCGATCACGAGAATGCGGATATTGGAATACTTTGCACGCTGGTCGTCGGCGATTTTATCGAGCGTCTCTTTGACCTTCGCGCCGGACTTGTCGGCCGTGACCTGAAATGCCCAACCTGCGGTGGCGTCGCCGAGATCGAGCCCGGGGTTGTTTGAATGCTCCTGGTTAAGGTTCGACAGGCCAAGCCCAAGCGCGCGGTTGAGCACCTCCTTGGCAAAGTCTTCGACATGGGTGTGGATGTCGAACAGGCGAAGCCGGCCGCGCTGCCTGGCCTGCCCGGCGATGCCGGCGAGGTTATCGATGATCTGACCGATCAGGTGCCCACGCGTCAACATGGTGAGTCTAGCCGTCCTTGTCCACGGCATTGATCTCCGACAATGCAAAAGCATAGCCGTCGCCGTCCTTCGTCTCGACTATCACTTGGCCGCTCGCAGGCATGATTTGCTTGACGGTGGATCGGCCGACCGGCGCAGAGACTTCGTCGCCGACCTTGATGCCAAATCTGAGCCCCATGCCGACGAGGCGGCGGATCGCTTCTGCGCGCGATGGCAGGTCAGCCTGGGTCCGTCGCCAGCCGTCGATCTTTTGCAGCCAGTCCGAGGAGACCCTCATCTGGAACGAATGCGCTTTGTTTTGACCCATGTAGTGAATGTAACGACATGCCGCACATTAGTCAACTCTGCTGTGCTTGGGGGCCAATAGCTTTTGGATCCGCTCACAGGGGGCATTGATCAAGGAGGAGTCGCATCTTCCAAAATTCCTGCCGTACCAACGGCGGTTGATTGGAAATCGCTTGGTACTCAAATCACTGCCACGGCACCGGCGTTACGGTCCTCATAGCAAAAACAAACGTTTAAAGCGGCATGACTTGGCATCTCGCGGAAGACGATATGCCGTTGATCGAGCTGCACTAAGCACACGCCGAGATCGGTCTACATTGCTTTGCTCTCGATCGAAATTCTCGAGAGAAGCGCAGTACGCAAACCGTTGTCCTGAACGAAAATGGAATGCGGTTTCGCACCTAGTCGACAAGGCAACGGAATCTACGGGCCTGCAGGGGAGGACGGAGGTGGACCACCGTATAATGATGCGGGGGATGGAACGCGCAGCGGATGCGGCCGAACAAATGGACGCGCGTGCGTAGCTAAGGGGCTAAAGTATGCCGCCTCTGGTTCGCGTTCTTTTGTCGTGCGGTATGGACATTGCTGATCCGATCGTTGATCATAATGTCGCAGAGGTGGTCCATGACGCTTATACATAAACTTTTGATTGTGCTCATAATGAGCGAGGTTGCCTTTATCGCGACTGCGTTTCTTGCAATCCAGTTCACCGGCCTCGGTCCGCTGTCACTCGTCGTCGCCGCCCTGGTTGCGATCGCGCTACCTGTTGCGGTCTTCGGCGACGTAGTTGGCTTGATGAGACTTGGGCGAACAGATTAGCACTTCGGGAACCGAGCGGCGTCACCTGAGCCTTTCAGCGATATGTCATACTCTGGTTTGTGAGGTTCCGTAACTAGTCGCCTTCTATTGCTCAGGCTCGAACCGTCGGCACATGGGCTATGTCCGTCGTCCACGACGGCGATCTCATTTCCGACCGCATCTTCCACTCACGCTTGAAGCCCTGCGACGCCGTCACTGCAGTCCATATGCCGAACTTGCCATTGATAGCGTCAAGTGCGCCCATCAGTCGGTCGCGTTTTGCCGTATTCTCCTCGAACAGCGTGTGTGGTCGATCCTCCTCGGGCAGCAGATCATCGAGCATGATGCCAGCCTTCGTGTAGGCATAACCATCGCGCCAAGCCTTCTCAGCACTGCGCCTGGCCGCCGCGATCAGTTCGAGGCTGTCGTTCGTCATGGGATGGAGGGTAACCATCCGCGAAGCGCCGTATTGGGGCCGGTCGGGCTTATGCTTGTTCGTATGAAAGAACGCCGTCAGCCGCGCGGCGACGAGCCCGTGCGATCGCAGCTTCTCCCCGGCGCGTAGCGCGTATTGCGATAGTGCGCCCATCATCTGCTCGAAGTCACAGATCGGCGTTCCGAATGATCGGGTAACGGCCATGCCCTTCCGTCTCGGCTCGACAGCCTCAACTGCGTTGGACGGAACACCGCGAAGCTCGGCCACCAGCCGCTCAAGCACGACGGTCCCGACGGC
>Ga0265780_10001044_pt1 | contig 40578 bp, 30 predicted proteins | sample P1T30metagenome_FD_192432 | JGI IMG/M metagenome (GOLD analysis project Ga0265780, IMG submission 192432) | Plant litter microbial communities from East Loma Ridge, Irvine, California - P1 T30 | ecosystem: Environmental > Terrestrial > Plant litter > Unclassified | place: USA: California...
CCACAGGAAAACATTATCACATGAAGCGTAAAGGCGCGCACGACTGAAAAAGCTCTTTTTAACTGGTAAGGTATAACCGAGGGCTACGTTCTTTATCCTTAAATAACCCGCTTTGTATAACCAGTTCGTGTCGTATTGTGTAGTTACAGCAGAAAAGAAGGCCGGAGTTTTACCGTCGCCGGGTTCTTCTTCAGACCAATAAGCTTTGGTTAGCCATTGTTCCATATACAACCATTTGGTATCGTTGGTTGCCCTGTTCCAGCCTCTTGATCCGATAGACAAAAGATCTCCGCCAACCCTGCCCTGCAACAGAACAGACAGGTCAAATCTTTTAAAAGTAAAATTATTGGTAAATCCCCACTCAAAGTCCGGCTGATAACTTCCGGCCACCGTATAATCAAGGGAAGTAATCTTACCATCATTATTTATATCCCTGTATTTTGTATCACCAGGTTTCTGGCCTGACCATACAGGTATTTTTGCTACCCAGGCCCCGGCTGCATCTTTATCAAAATCACTTTCCCGCAACACTCCTGCCGCTTCGAGAAGATAATAAGAGTTGATCGGATGCCCGACTCTCTGGATGATGGTACCACCCTGTCCAAGTGTTATATCAGCATTATCCGCACTGAGACTGGTTATCTTATTCCGGTTTAACGATAAATTGAAGGAACTTGACCATTTAAATTTTCCTGTCGTATTTACAGAATTCAACTGCAGTTCAAATCCTCTGTTTTCTACATTACCTATGTTATCCAGCATGGTCGAAAAACCTGTTATCAGCGATACGGGAGCACTAAGTAATAAATCTGTGGTCTTCTTATAATAGACATCAGCAGACATGCTTATTCTGTCGCGAAGTATTCCAAAATCGACACCGGCATTATAACTGTTTGTTTTTTCCCAGCGAAGTAATGAATTGGAAATATTGCTTACGACAAATCCACTGTTAATAGACTGACTGTCGCCCAATGGGTAATTCAGAGCAGCCATATTAGAAAGGAACTGCGAATTACCTATACGGTCATTTCCAGCCTGGCCCCAGCTTAACCTCAGCTTAGCAGTACCAAGCCATTCAACATTCTCAAGAAAAGGCTCTTCGTCTGCCTTCCAGGCAACTGAGGCAGAAGGGAACCATCCCCAGCGATTCTGAGGACCAAATTTTGAGGATCCGTCATAACGAACTGAAGCGGCGAATAAATACCGGTCTTTCAGGCTGTACTGCAAACGGCTGAAATAGGAGATCAAAGCATTCTTTGCGGCGCCGATAGTGTTATAATTTACTGTTGTTGCCCTTGTTCTGTCAAAGACCCAGGTCTTATCGTTCGGGAAACCACTCAACCCCTGATCCGAACTTTCTTCCCTGTATGTTTCCTGCGATAGCCCGAATAAGGCGTTTACAGAATGAACTCCAAACTGGCGGTTAAAATTCAGGGTCCCCTGGGTTAACAAGGTATTTACGTTAAGAGTTGTACGTCTGGAGCTGGATAAAGCTCCCGGAGTAGCGGTATTCCAGGTTCCCTGAATCCATGTTGGGCTATAAGACCGTTCGTCGTTACCTCTATAGTTCCAGGCCACCAGAGCATTCGCATCAAGACCTTTTATCACGTTAACAGTAGTATTTAAAGCTGTATTGATCCTAACATCGCGGTTAAGCCTGTCGTTATATGCTGCCTGAACATATGGGCTCACATTGTTTGCCCCGGGGCCCCATCCATCATAGAATTTATATGGGTCGGCACCTGCCATTCTTCCTGAGCCGGAAAGTACCCAGCCCGGAAAACTTAATGAACGGGCAACTGCGTTATCCTTTCCATCAACATTCGCCCCGTCTCTTTTACCTAGTGACGGCGCAAGGCTAAGTCCAACTTTGATGCGATCATTGATCTTTGCATCCAGGTTGGCACGAAGAGAATAACGGTCGAAAGAAGAGGATTCAACTACCCCCTCCTGCTTAAAGATACCTCCGGAAATAGAATAGTTAAGGGCATCAGTAGAACCGGACGCATTGATCTGAATATCATTTGTGGGAGCAGAGCGGAACAGCTCATCCTGCCAGTCGATAGGATCCAGGGCATCTGTTCCCCAGTATGGATCATAGATTCCGTAAGTACCACGGATACCTAAAAGCTGGTCCCTGGTGGTATAAGTAATGCCCGTTTTAGATGTAGCATATGCGAGCCGCTCTGCCTGGCTGGTATTGGCACTTAAACCTGATGCCACAACCCATTGCCTGTCGAGCCATTTTTTATTAAATGTTATCCACTCGTCTGAGGTCATCACATCTACTTTCCTTTCAACCGAAGAAGCTGCCGTATAGGCTGAAACAGATATAACAGGTTTACCCGACTTTCCTCTTTTGGTAGTAACCAGCACAACTCCGTTAGATCCCCTCGATCCGTAGATCGCTGCAGAAGCAGCGTCTTTCAGAACATCGATCGACTCGATATCGCTGGGATTAATACCCGAAAGATTATCAATAGGAACTCCGTCGACAACATATAAGGGCGTCGATACTCCATTTATAGATGCAGCACCACGAACGTTAACAGTAATATCACTTCCGGGAGCTCCAGAAGTGCTTCTTACAGTTACACCTGCCATCTGGCCCTGAAGCGCCTGCTCCACGCGGGTGATAGGACGTTCTTCGATATCTTTCGACGTGATCTTTGCAATTGATCCGGTGTTGTTTCCCTTAGTCTGGGTTCCATAACCTATAACAACGACTTCTTCCAGCGCCTTAACGTCATCCCTTAGCTTAATATTGATACTTGTCTGACCTTTAATAGCAATCTCCTGGGTACTGAATCCCAGATATGAAATTACAAGTATTCCGTTAACCTGAGGATCTGGAACACGGAGTATATAATTACCTTCAGCGTCCGTAGTAGTTCCAAGAGTGGTTCCTTTAATCTTGAGACTGACCCCTGGTAACGTTTCGCCGGTTTCCGATGTGACAGTCCCCTTTATAACAATATCGGCAGCTGTCATTCCGGAATAACCGCCGCCAATGCTATTTCCTTTCAGGTTGCTTAACACAATCTGCTGATTAATTACCTCATAAGAGATTCCGCGTTTAACTAATAAACCGTCCAGAATGTCTACAAGCTTTTCATTGCTGGCTTGTATAGTTACGTGCTGCGATATATTTATTACGTTTTTACTATACACAAACTTAACTTCTGCCGCCTTCTCCAGTAAGATCAGAGCATTTTGTAAACTGGTTGTATTGTATTCAAGATTTATCTTATTGTTTAATACTCCCTGTGCCTTAGAAGGGGCTGCATAAGACATCCCCGTAAGTATAAAAAGTACTATTAGCTGACTTAATGTGATTCTCATAATGTAACGTAAGTCAATTGAGAGTTCTAAATAAAAATTCATACTTTTATTTGTTTTTATTTGAAAAAATGAGACAATAAAAATCCATGCACCAAACAGGCGTGATTTTTGTTAATTCCGGTTAAGAAGTGCCCCCACACTTCTTAACTTCTTTCCTGAAATTCTTTTCTTAATCTTATATCATAGTCATCAATTAGGTCTATAAATTAAAATTGGTATGGTTAATTCTTTTTGACCAGAATTCCTGATCCGTCTATTTCATAAGTAATATTTAACGATTTACTGAGTATTTCAAGCACATCAGCCAGATTAGTCTGGCTGAAATCAGCTTTTAGAACATATTGGCCAATTTCCTTGTCCCTGATCTGTATATCAGTTTTATAATAGCTATTAAGCTCGGCTACCACCTCCTTAACCGGTGTATTATCAAATGAGAGATCGCTCTTTTTCCACATAGCGATAGTCTCTTTAGTATCTTCATTCTTTAACAGCTTCTTAACAGAGGATGAATACACGACCTTTTCGTCATGCACCAGCAATACAGCAGTATTCTTTACTTCTTTACCCGCCGCCGGGCCAGAGACAAGAACCTTACCGGTTGCAACAACTACCTCAGTAACACTGGTCCCTTTCAGCGCTTTTACATTAAAGCTGGTTCCTAATACTTTTGTAATTACGTCTCCTGTATGAATAATGAATGGCTTATGAGTATTTCTTTTTACTTCGAAAAAAGCCTCCCCTGTAAGGTTAACTTCTCTCAGTTTCCCATTAAAAGATCGGTTAAAAGTAATAGTGGTAGCCGGCTGCAGCCATGATACAGAACCATCAGGGAAAACATATTTGCTTATCCTGTTACCTGAATTCATTACCCGTGTAAAGGTGTTTATGTCGCCCGTGCGGACTTGCTCACCATTCCTGAACCATTTTAGAGAAAAAGAAAATATAATGAGCAGGGCGGCAGCAATGCCAATTACAGGGAATAAAATCTTTTTGGTCCTCAAGCCAATTAATACTGTTCTCTCCTCCCGATATGGTATATTACCCCTTGACTTGATTTTCTGCAGCATGCGACCCGCAAGGTCTTCCTTTTCAGCCTCGTCTTTGAGAAAGCCGGGCACAGGATCATCACCAAAAGAATCATACCAATCCAGGATCATCTCTTCCTCTTCCGAAGTACATTCCCCTTTAAGGTATTTATCAATTAATTCTGCCGAAATCTTACTTTTCATAATCCTTTAAGGTTTTACTGGTTATTTGTAGAGTGAACCGAGGGAATGATTTCCCCTACTGGTAAGAAAAAAAATATCAAGAAAAATTTCTGAATATAAAAAGAGCGCCCGTATATGGACGCTCTCCCGGCATCATAAAAAAACAACGCTCCTATTATCTATTATTTAATGCTGTATTATTACCTGTTTCCGGATAGTTTCCTTTCCTTCTGTTATATGCAGAAAGTATTTACCATTTGGAATAGCGGTCGTATTAATAGAAACAGCCGGACCGTCCTGCCGGGTATTAGATTGGGCCGACAAGTTCTTACCTTCCGAATTAAACAATTCTATTCTGAGAGGTTTATTTCCTGAAAAAAGCAGCCCACTGCTAACCGAAGGAGATGCTTTAAAATTCACGTTTAATATATTATCAGCCGGATTGGGGTAAACATTATAAGGAGATGACATCAGGAAACCATTAGTCACATATACATCCAGCTGCTGCGGATCCAGCCAGGTTGATGTATCGCATGATGTGGTTACCTGTGCAAGCACACCATAATATCCCGGCGAATTAAAAATAACATTACAGGAATTAGTCCCGTTTTCAAAAACAGTGGCAGGAGAACCAGTTCCGCCCCAAACATCCCAATCGTAGGATACCGCATTCGGATAGGCCGGCATATTGTAACTATACATTCCTGATGTAGTTGCGTTTGCATCCCCGGAAACCATCATCTCTCCACTCGGATAAAATGGAGTGCCTACATTTATTCTTTTGTTGACAATATTAATTCCGCAGCCAGAACCAATCGTAGCAGTTAAAAAGATCTGTTCATTACCGCTGTTATTTATTGTTACTGAGTTCCCTGTATTAGGTCCGGAAAAAAAAGTATTTCCCGTAGCGCTCCATGTTACAGTATATCCTGCCGGTACATTGCTCAGGCTATATGTTCCATTCGTACAGAAGAAATCAGGTCCTGAAAGCTGCACGCTCCTGGCCTCCAGAACTGCCCTGAGCGCATTTACTCTTCCAAACCCAACCTGGACATCAAAACCGGAATAACCAGGAAGTTTATCTGCGGTCGAAAGAATTATCGTTCTTGCCTGCAGTTGAGTAAGACCAGGATTTGCAGAAAGAATCAGTGCCATTACTCCCGCTGCATTCGGGCAGGCAGCAGATGTTCCATTGAAATTACTAACGTAATCTCCGCTTGTACCCGAACCCTGGTTATAGCCTGCAACACCCTGGATATCGGCTGTATATATCTGGACGCCGGGAGCTACAATATCCAGCTCGTTCCCGTAGTTGCTTCCCCACCAGTTCTCGCCGTCGCAGGAAACTCCCTGAGGATCGGGAGAAACACCTGAGCTTAACAATAGAGAATTAGAACTACTCCTCTTTCGGGTATCGCACATGGATGTTGCTCCTACTGCAACGACATTAGAATTCGTTGCAGGGTAAGATACTGAGCTATTATTATTCCCGCTTGAAAATAACACTACACTGCCTTTGCCCGACCGGCCGTAGGTGACCGCGTTAGAGATGGCTGCATTTACCGACGCGGAAGAACTGCCCCCTCCCCAGGAATTGCTTAAAACATCTGCGCCGTTCTGGTATGCCCAGCTGATCCCATTTGAGAGCCAGCTATCATTTGTTTGCCACTGCCTCACACCATTAACTACCACCCCGTAAGCTATTCTGACTGGAATAATCCTCGCGTCATAAGCAACACCAGCTGTTCCTATATTATTATTGGCTATCGCGGCGACTATTCCGGCACAGGCGGTTCCATGAGCATCGTTTCCTGCTGCCCCGCCCCCGGAACCACCCCCTGTAGCATCATATCCTGATAATAAATTGCCCTGAAGATCCGGATGGGTCAAATCTACGCCTTCGTCAATTATCGCTACCTTTATATTACTTCCCGTACTTGTAGTCCAGACGGCTTCTACCCGCATGTCGGCGCAACTTGTACCTCCCGACTGGCCGGTATTTTTAATAGCCCACTGGTTGTCGAAAAAAGGATCAGCTGTTTGCGGGCACAAAAGCCGCACATAGTCGACTTCTGCATATTCAAATTTCTTTGAAAGATATAACTCGTTTGCTATATCTAACGCATCCTTCTTATTTGCGCTGCTCAGAAAAACAGTATATTCTCTGTCTATAAAGGCATTTTTTTCAATCTTCTCGTATTTATATTTTTTTAAGGCCTCCTTCAAAATTGCTAATCCAGACCCTGCTTTTAGCCTGATCAATATCCTGTCGGATATTCCCTGAAGTGTTCCATCCCGATAGATAAGAACGGGATTCGCTGAAACAACTGAAGAATCAGACTCAAACATCCTGAAAAGGATGTTTAATGAATCTGTATTTTTAAGCTTACTTTTCGTAGCTAAAACCGCTTCGTCCTGATCGAAACTAAGGTCTTTAGTTTCAAAATATCTTTTATATTTTGCCGTATTGATTATAGAATTCCGCTTACCGGAATTAGCCTTATGTTTAAAATGAATAAGGACTCTATCAAGCGAGGTTTGAAAAACCTGTTCGCCATCTGCATGATAGGCAATCCGCTCCTGTGAGAAACTCAGTTCGAAATTCAGGATTAGTAAAATGGCGAAAAATGTAGTTAGGGTAGATTTCATCAGATTAGGGTTATTGGTTAAAAATTTAATAGGATACACAGAAAACAATGCCGGTCCGGTTAGGGTCTTATGGAAAAATTCTGCCGGGGACTATTTCAGGCCGTATCAAAGCATAAATGTGGCTTTAATAGATCAAAGTTCAGTAAATACAAATTTTCATAGGTATTAATTTAAGATTTGGTATTTCAGGGGTTCAGATATTCTTTCAGAATAATCGTTCAGGTATATTATGTTGCATCAATTAAGGTCTTCAAAGGCATATTAATAAATCATTCAGGAACAGGCTCTGTCTCGCTTTTACAGCTAATGTGTTCTATTCATAAGCATACATCTGTATATAACCAAGACAATTTATTGCAAAGTATCTTCAGGAAAAAAAGAAAATAAACACCAGTAATATCAGATCCTTGACACTTACTCTAAGATTGCGCAGCGCTTTAGTAAGATGATTTTCAACAGTTTTTTCTGAAATGCCCAGCATCTGCGATATCTCTCTGTTGTTTTTAAACTGCTTACGACTTAATTCATAAACAGACCGGCACTTTGCGGGTAATGTCTCCACCCGCTCCTCCAGCACTCTGTTAAGTTCATTAAGGTTTATTAAGTTCTCGGTAGAATTGTCTTGCTCGGAAAGAATATACTGCATTTTTTCCTGATATGCTTTTCTATGATATTCTTTCTGGTAATAGTTAAATACCAGATATCTTACAGACGTGTATACATAACTACTAAAGGATGTATGAATAACACATTTTTCCCGGTTTAACCACAGGCTGGTAAAAAAATCCTGAACTATCTCTTCACAGGTCTCTTTATCTTTTAAACGCTTATAGGCATTTACATATAACTTTGACCAGTATCGATGATAGAGTTCGTCAAAAGCCTCCACTTCTCCCCCTTTCAGCAATAGCAGAAGATTTTCGTCAGAAATATCACTCAGGTTACTCATTAGCAATTAGTTCTATAAAACCGGTTCTTTGGGAACTTATTTTATTCTGCACTGGTTAGCCGCAACATATATGTTACAAGTAAACATAACCTTAATTGATAAGCCATGCAACCTGCACTGTCATGCTAATGCAATTACATCAAAAAAATGGTCAGACTTCTCGGCCCGTGAGCGCCCAGCACCAATGACTGCTCTATATCAGCAGTTTTAGAAGGTCCTGCTATAAATGCGCCATACCCTGATTTATAGGCGGCCATTTTTTCATATGCGAGGTGCATATTATCGACAATTTCATCTTTTCTTACTATCATCACCAGGTGCTGGCAAATAAAGGGAAGAACCCGCTGCATCATATTGTCCTCCGGCACCCAGAGTGCGCTATTCTCTGCCACCCCCATTTCAGCTTCGAGTATTGCAACTTCGGTATCTTCGAGAGAGTGAGGGTCCAGGCCTGTTATATCAGTTTCAGCAAAATCCGAGAATGCCGGCAATGATGCTATCACCCTCAAAGAAGTATTTAAAGAAGCATGGATAATCTCTTTGACCTTTTCAAGGGAATCAGCCATGTATACCTTCGTACCAATACCGGCAGCCACGGTTACAAACCGCTGAACCACATCGTCACTGCTTACCGGAACATTTATCTCCGGAAGCGGTAAAAGATCCGGCTTATTTGCAGAAACTGCTGCTAATATTTTCTCCCTGCTGGTCATATCGGATTTATTTCTTTATTTTTTTTCGTTCCCTTGCATACCATTCACGAAATGCTTCTTTCGGCGGAGCCGGCATTTCACGTTCTTTATACCAGGGGTTAAGCTTATTATTAACAACAAAAGGCATATATTTCATAAATATCCTTCCTGCTTTTCCGGCAAAAGCAAACAAGCCCGGCATTGAGAAGGTCCAGGTCATAGCTTTCATACCTGCAGTTTTCACCGGACTAACGTGCCCTTCTTTTACAAGTACCTGGCGCCATTTATATAGCTGATCATGTATATCAATCTTAACCGGACACACATTTGAGCATGAGCCGCAGAGAGTTGAAGCAAAAGGAAGATCTGCATATTTCTTCATATCCAGATTAGGCGCAAGAATAGATCCGATAGGGCCGGCTATAGCATTGTGATAACTATGTCCGCCACTTCTTCGATAAACAGGGCAGGTATTCATACACGCCCCGCAACGTATGCATTTAAGTGAATTGCGGAAACTTTCGCGGCCAAGCTGAACTGTTCTTCCATTATCCACCAGGATAATGTGCATTTTTTGTCCGGGCCTTGGTTTCTTAAAATGACTTGAATAGGTAGTTATAGGCTGTCCGGTAGCACTTCTTGTGAGCAAACGAAGAAAAACGCCCAGGTGTTTTCTCTCAGGAATCAGCTTTTCGATACCCATGCTGGCGATATGAACATCGGCCAGATGAGCGCCCATATCTGCATTTCCCTCGTTAGTGCAGACTACAAACTCCCCGGTTTCAGCCACTGCAAAGTTTACACCGGTGAGTGCAACCTTCCTGGTTAAAAACGTATCACGGAGATGCTGCCTTGCCGCCTCTGTGAGCACCTGCGGATCGGCTTCTCCTGCTGCTGTTCCCAGATATTCATGAAACAGGTCGCCGATCTCTTCTTTTTTCTTATGGATACAGGGCAATACAATATGACTTGGCGGCTCTTTTGCCAGCTGAACGATCCGTTCGCCAAGATCTGAATCTATCACCTCCACGCCGTTCTCAGAAAGATACTCGTTGAGATGACATTCTTCCGTTAACATAGACTTACTTTTTACCATCCTGTTAACGCCATGTTCCTTAAGTATAGAGTGAACAATACGATTGTGTTCGGCCCCGTCTATTGCCCAATGCACCTCTATCCCGTTTTCGATCGCTTTCGCTTCAAACTGCCGAAGATAGTTGTCAAGATCAGAAAGTACATTATTTTTTATTGACGATGCCGTTTCACGCAATATTTCCCAATCTGAAGTGCCATGAGCCGCTTTGTCGCGCTTCTGCCTTACAAACCAAAGCGTTTCATCATGCCAGTTTACCCTTGGCTCATCCCTGTTAAAAATATCAGATAATGCCGCATGGTCTTTTTCTACTATATCTGCTTTCATCTGCTTCTCTTTAAGTCCCTGGTAATTTAAAGGGATGAATTAAGTATTTCTGCTATATGGATCACCTTAACATCGCTCTTCTGGCGTTTTAAGATGCCTTCCATATGCATCAGGCAGGAAAGGTCTGCACCTGTAATATACTCTGCACCGTGCTGCAAATGGTCTGCAACCCTGTCTTTTCCCATTTTAGAGGATACAGCTTCCTCGGCGACACAAAATGTACCTCCGAATCCGCAGCATTCGTCTGTCCGGGTAAGGTCGATCAGTTCCAGTCCTTCCACCATATTTAATAAATATCCGGGTTTGGAAAACCCCGGCTCAACCAGTTCAGACATCTGCGATAACTTAAGACCGCGTAAGCCATGACAGCTTTGATGTACACCCACCTTATGAGGGAATTTTGCCTGCAGATCTTTTACATGCAGGACATCGGTAAGGAACTCAACCAGCTCGTATACTTTTTTACGTAAACTCAGAGCCTCTCCGGGTTCCTTTTCAGAATGAAGATGTTCTTTAATATGTAATACACAGCTGCCCGAAGGAGCCACTACATAGTCAAACTCTTTAAAATGATCGGTAAACAGTTCATCACAGCCCCCTGTAAGATGAGAGAAACCTGAATTGGCCATAGGCTGCCCGCAGCAGGTCTGCCCGGCAGGATATTCCACATCAACACCCAGCTTCTCGAGCAACTCGAGCGTTGCAATGGCAGCATTGGGATAAAACTGATCTACATAACAGGGTATAAATAACCCAACCTTCATAACGCTAACTCCTGTGAAGCTGTATAAAATTTCAAATCAATAATATTGGTAGGAAGCATAGAACTATTCCAGTTTTTATGCATTGCCAGAGCAGACCCTATTGAGGTAGCCTGCGCAACCGATGCTGCAAAAACTTCCATCGCAGGAAAAGCAGCAGCAAGCAGCTGCATAAAAATAGGATTTTTTCCAAATCCGCCATCAACAAAGATCCTTTTTACCGGTGTATCTTTCAATACGAGATTGGAAGATACTGCCTGAAGATCTACCAGGTCAATAATAAGCTGATGATAAGCTTCCTCTGCTGAGGTAAAACTTTTAATGTCTCTGTTGCTGAATGCAGAAACAGCCAGGTTATCTGATGTTGTCGCCAGACTTACCGTCTTGTTATCCGCTTTCAGGCGGCTGATTATAGTCGCATTGTATTTTACCTTCTTATAGAAATCTTCGGGAACACCGAAATGTCCGGCTATGCGGTTTGATTCCTTCTCGTGCTCATTGCCGCCAAATAACCTTGATGCTTTTACAGGTTTGCCTTTATAACTGATATAAGACAGGCAATCGCTTTTAAGTTCTTCTGTCGTAAGTATTGATGAGTTAAAAGGATTAAGACTTATACACCATGTTCCTGTAGAAAGCAGCATAAAAGGCTCGTGAAAACTCGTAAGAAACGGAATCAGGGCAGCTGAACTGTCATGTAATCCAATCCCCACTGCATATTTTCTCCCTTCGATATCGGCCTCCAGGGCTGAGTCTGACGGATAAATAGGAGCCAGCTTAGGCAGGATGCCTTCATCTTCGAGCCAGTAATGATAATCATTCGTTTCAAAGTTCCACAAGCCCGTATGGCAACCTATACTGGTTATATCCGTGTAGGCTTTGCCTGTTACAAGGAAACTCAGGTATTGCGGAAGGTGCAGAGAATATTTGATCCTGCTGAAAACCTCCGGCTGCTCATATTTAATCCTGTATAACTGCATCCCGGAATTGAGATTACCCAATACAGGAGAAGCAGTTTCTGTCGAAACCTTTAATTCGCCGCCATACTGTTCATAGAATTGCCTTTTGAGCGCTTCAGGATACGGCTTTAAGTAATTATATAGCGGAGTTAATGGATTTCCGTTCTCGTCCAGGTGAACAAAACTGGCACCATAAGATGAGAAGTTTATTCCTTTGATATCATAGTCATTGAAAGCGGTAATTTCGCTGAGCGTTTCTTTTACCCAGGAAGATAAAAGCTCCAGATTCTCGCAAGGATCCCCGTCTTCGTCTGTAGTCTCTTCAAACCGGGCAGATCGTTCCAATACTATTTTATACTGTTCGTCAAAAAAGAACAGCTTTTTATTGGTCTTACCAATATCAAATACTGCAATAACCGGTATTTTGCTCATGATATAAAAAAGTTATGAGTTATGGGTTATGCCTCAGGGTCAGCCTCAGCAACCCATAATTCATAACCCATAACTCATTTATTTACTAAAGTCCAGTAGCTACTGTTTTCAGTCCTCTTTCGCCGATAAGTTTCTCGCGCACTTTTAAATCCCTGTATAATTGCACAGGATTTATAGCTGCGCCCGAACGCAATCTTGCTTCTGCAACAATTGCACGAACATCTGTGCGGAAAGCAGCCTGAAGTATTTCCTGACATTTAACAACATCACTTTCAAGACGAGCCTGCTCCAGAGCTGCCCTGTCTACAAGAAGAGCCTGCGCATAAGCCATCATGATTGCTTCCACAGATTGAAGAAGATCTTCCAGAGGATCTTTTATATTATGCGAAGCATCGATCATCCAGCCAAGACCGGTAGCATGATCCATACCTCTGGCATCCATACCTGCTACAAGTTCATTAAAAATAAGGAACAGCTGATATGGTTTAACGCTACCTGTGGTAAGATCATCGTCGCCGTATTTAGAGTCATTGAAATGGAAACCACCGAGTTTCTCTTCCATTAACAACAGGGAAACGATCTGCTCAATGTTCGCGTTGGGCAGGTGGTGACCAAGATCGACCAGGGTATATGCCTTAGGACCTAGTTTGTTAGCATACAATAAAGACTGCCCCCAATCACCTACTGTAGTTGAATAGAAATTCGGCTCAAACGCTTTGTATTCTACAAAAACTTTCCAGTTTTCAGGAAGTGCATTATAAACCTCCTGAAGGCTTTCTAATGTATTCTGAAACGCATTTCTGAAGTTTAGCTGACCGGGGAAAGAAGATCCGTCTGCCAGCCATACGGTAAGAGAATCCGAACCCAGCTCAACGCCGTATTTTATTACTTCTATATTATGTTCTACAGCTTGTTTACGGACAGCTTTATCTACGTTCTGCATGGAGCCGAACTTATAGCTGTACTTTTGGTTCGGCTGGTCCTGGAAAGTGTTCGAGTTCATTGCATCAAAACGTAACCCGAGCTGAGCGGCAAGTGCTTTAACAGAAGCTGCATTTTCGGGAATATCCCAGGGAATATGAAGAGAGATAGCACCACTTGACTGATTTAACTGATGCAGTAATCCAATGTCTTCCATTTTTTCCTCAAGGGTACGGGGCTCACCACCTCCGGAAAACCTTCCGAAACGAGTTCCTCCTGTGCCCAATGCCCAGCTAGGTATAGCGATCTGAAACTTTACAAGTTTGCTGATGATCTCTTCTACACCTTCCGTCTCCCCTGAAATAAATTCAAACTGCCGCTGATGTTTCTGAACTAAATCACTGTTGTGTCCATCAATCTGGTACTTCTCGATTTTCATTTTTATTAATTTATGTATTTATAATAGCCAGAAAGTCAAGCTCATTGCCTTCGCCCTGAGCCAGACCTCCTGACCTGGTGTTTTAAGTTTTGGCAGCCGGATTTACCCTGAGCCGCTATTACCTACCTTGCAAACGCCATTGCGACACCTCCGTCTACATTCAGCATATTGCCGGTAGATTTATGAAGCAATCCTCCTACGAAAGCAAAACATGCGTTTGCTATATCATCCGGTAAGATGATCTGGTTAAGCAAAGTACGTTTTGCATAATAAGCCGGCAATTCTTCTACGGTTATACCGTAAGCTTTAGCTCTGCCTTCGGCCCATCCGCCAGCCCAGATATTACTGTCGCTGATCACTGCATCCGGATTAACTACGTTCACCCTGATGCCATCTGCACCAAGTTCTGCTGCATTAAGCCTGCTTAAATGAAGCTGAGCCGCTTTAGCACTGCCGTAACCTGCATTATTCGGTCCGCTGACCAGGGCATTTTTACTTACTATATTAAGTATATCACCCCCGATAGCTTGTTTTTTCATAACTGCAGTTGCTGCCTGTGTAATAAAGAACTGGCCTTTTACCAGTACATCATATAACAGATCCCAGTCTTTTTCAGTATGATCGCCAATAGTCTTGGATATAGACAATCCGGCATTGTTCACGATGATGTCAACACCGCCAAAAGCCAGGGCTGCAATATCCATCGCCTCGCCGATCTGTCCGGCATTGGTTACATCCAGAACTGCAGTGGCATAAGAATCTTTGCCATATTTGCTTTTGAAGTCATCTCCGGCACTCTGCAGACGCTCAACGTTCATATCATTAAGCACCACAACAGCCCCCTCTTCAACGAATTTTTTGGCGATAGCCTTACCGATTCCTCCAGCACTTCCGGTGATCAGGGCAATTTTACCAGACAAAGCCTTTGGCTTCGGCATACGCTGAAGCTTTGCTTCTTCAAGTAACCAGTATTCTATGTTAAAAGCCTCCTGGCGTGGTAATGAAGTATATTCAGAAATAGCTTCTGCACCCTTCATTACATTGATTGCATTAGTATAAAATTCTGCTGCTACACGTGCAGTTTGTTTATCTTTCGAGAAAGAGAACATACCTACGCCAGGATAAAGAATAATAACCGGATTGGCATCGCGGATCGCCGGACTGTTAGCATGTTTACAGGTTTCATAATACTCCGTATACATTTTCCGGTACGCTTCAAATGCAGGTGCCAGTTTTTCCTTAAGTGCTGCTACGTCAGAAAGATCAGCAGCTGGTTCAAGGTCGAGAACCAAAGGACTGATCTTGGTACGCAGGAAGTGATCAGGACAACTTGTTCCAAGAGGAGCCAGACGCTCCAGGTCATTAGAATTGATATATTCCAGCACACGTGGATCGTCTGTAAAATGACCGATCATATGACGCTCACTTGAGCAGAAGCCCCGAAGTACAGGAGCTATTGCGGCGGCTTGTTTTTTACGGTTGTCCTGGTCAAGGCTCTGAATCTTTGCTCCACCGAAAACAGGGCCCTTTTTGCCATAACTCTGTTCAAGGAATTCTGCACAGGCTTCTATCACTTCCAGGGTATTGACATAACTTTCGTAAGCGGTATCTCCCCAGGTGAACAATCCGTGAGAGCCCAGCATTATGCCGCGTATCCCCGGATTTTCGTCAAGACAAGCCTTTAACTGAAGGCCCAGATCAAAACCAGGCTTCTGCCATTCTACCCAGCCGATAGTACCACCGAAAAGCTCTTCGGTGATTTTTTTACCGTCTTTTGCCGCTGCAATAGCTATGGCAGCATCAGGGTGAAGGTGATCAATATGTTTAAAAGGAAGAAATCCGTGAAGCGGAGTGTCTATAGAAGGAGCTTTTGAACTAAGATCATATATACAATGATTAAAAAGCTCAACCATCTCATCTTCATGTTCTATTCCGCGATAAACGTTCTTTAAGCTGCGCAGGCGGTCAACATAAAGTGCCGCCAGGCCACTGCGGGTCAGCGTACCAATATCGCCTCCTGAACCTTTAATCCACATTACTTCTGTTTCTTCACCCGTTAACGGATCTTTTGCAATTGCCTTGCATGAAGTATTTCCTCCGCCGTAGTTTGTAAGACGCAGATCAGCTCCCAGCAAATTGGACCGGTATATTAATAAAGCTACTTCATCACCAGCAAGCTCTGCTGCTTTAGCATCATCCCAGAGATAGCTAACGTGTTTAAAACGAGTTGTTTCGACAGACATATAAATTTATTTTAATATTTATTCTTTCAATGAATTTCCGTACCCGACTATTATAACTGATAATATAATAACCAGTATACCTGCTATCACGGTAGCATAAGTTTTCTTGTTGACAGCCTTCCACTCTTTTAGTACTAGGCCCCATACATTGGCAATTAAGATGATAAAGGCCATATGCAGTATCCATGAACTCGGCCCGTTACCTAAACGGCTCTCGCCCATTCCATAGAAAAAGAACTGAAGGAACCAGGTTGTACCTGCCAGCGCAGAAAAGATATAGTTTGATAAAAGAGGCGTTTTTGAATTTGTATAATCCGAAAAGGTCTTGTTGCGGATGTTCAGTATCATACACCAGATAAAATTGGTTGTAAGACCTCCCCATAACACCACTACATAAGTTACATTATTCTGGAACAGAAATTCACCTTCACCGGGATTGGCTGTTTTCCAGAGCTCATTGGCCACAATTGCCATAGGCTTTCCTGCTTCCAGACCATAGTTAAAACAGGCACTCAATACACCTGATACAATAGCCACAAACAGCCCCATCCCTAATTTAAATTCCGTATTTGAAGCATCTGTACTTCCCAGTTCCTTCTCTTTCATCGCACCAGCCTTTCCGCACAGTATAATACCGATCACACAAACCAGGATTCCAAGTAATACCACCTGCCCCCATGGACTTGTCAAAAGATCTGTAAACGAGTCTTTCCCCTCTTTAGGATACAGGTCATAATAAATAGATGGCAGTAAAGCTCCGAATACAGAACTGATGCCAAGTATAATACTGCTTCCCAGTGAAACGCCAAGATACCTTACTCCTAAACCATATGTTAATCCTCCTATCCCCCATAAGAGTCCGAACATATAAGTTAATCCTAATGTAGAGCTGTCTGTATTCCTGATAATGTCGGCAAAGCCTGGAATAGTAAGATAAGCAGCCAGCGGAGGCACGATAAGCCAGGAGAAAACTCCCCCAACGATCCAGTAACTTTCCCATGCCCAGCCTTTTACTCTTTTAAACGGAATATAAAAACTGCCGGAGGCAAAACCTCCTATAAAATGATAAATAACGCCAAAAATTGCCTGCATTAGTATATAAGGTTATAATAGTTGTTTAATGGCGCTAAAAATATAAAAGTAGGATTGCACATCTGTCATGCACTGTCATGTGGGCACTCATTTTATCTCTTCCTTAACTTCGCCGCACTCCAGCATCTCATTTCCGTAATAAGGATTTTTGATATCCTGTTCGCTGGATAGCCAGTAAGCACCCTTTCCGTTCTGAGCCATCGGGCAGTATTGTTTATAGATTCTGCCATGCTCCAGTTTTGCAGATTTAATCACTTTTTCGACTTCGGCGGTTAATATGTCCAGACCTGCCCTCTGATCGTCCAGAGATGAGGAGCCGGCAACCCTGCCCGATAATTCCGCCCCTGCTTTATTACCGGCGTCACTTAAAGCTGTTTCCAATCCCGCCGCCCCCGATTGCGCTTCTTCGAGGTCCGAATTTACAAGTGCATTTTTTAAATGAATATACTGGTCATACACTGCAGAAACCTTTGCATCGCCGAATGCAGGCTTATCGCCCTGGGATACCGAATCCTGTTGCTCTGCCATATGACCAGCTCCGCCCCTATTACAGGAAATAAAACCAGCGCAAACCAGTAGTAAACTAACTTGTAAAATTCGTGTGATTAAATTGTTTCTTTTCATATATGAACTATTTGAGATTGTATCTTTAATTAACATAAAGTTACTGCGAGATCATGTCGCAACATCCTTGCCTGACATGCCCGGGTAACAAGTCTGGTTCCCTGCTGAATCAGATTAAATTCCGATGCAGAAGCAATACTATATTATTATATACGAAGCTGACGAAAAAATATGATTGCAGAAGATGGAAAAGTTAACCGGACGATATTTCAGCAGTGAATTCATTCGAAGCAAATGTAAATGATTATAAAAAGCTGATGTTAATTTTTCCGGGAACAAAACTGCAGGGTGACGATCATTGCTTTTAATCTATCTTTATGCAGGTTAACAGACAACGGCAAATAGAACGCCATTTATGAACTTCCCGAAAGGAAGACGAAGTTCTTTAATTTTTACTATTTTTCTGCGCTTATTGCTGCCGGAAGAGGCCCGCTGTATAAAGCCATCAGGTTTTACCGGCAAAAAGAACAGTCAGCACTATAAAAACAGAGTTAAATACTAACTTTGTATGTTCAAACAGAAGTAACGGCACTTTATTTATATAATGCAAGAAAAGACCCTGTTAAATGCCATAATCGAGAACGCCATAGATGGCATAATCACCATAGATAATAAGGGTATCATTGAAACGATAAATCCTTCTGCATGTAAATTATTCGGCTACAGTGAACATGAGGTAATAGGGCGTAACGTATCTGTACTTATGCCCAGCCCCGACCGCGAGAGGCACGATGCTTATATAGACAGGTACGAACGGACTCACGAAAAACGTATCATAGGGATAGGCAGAGAAGTGATGGGGCTGAAAAAAGACGGCACACAATTTCCCTTCAGGCTGGCAGTAAGCGAAGTTAAATACTCCGAAAGAATTATTTACACTGGTTTCATCAATGATCTTACCCGCGAAAAAGAGGCAGAAGAACGGCTGAGGAGTTATGCCATTCAACTGGAAGAACTGGTTGAAGAGAGAACCCTGTCATTACGCAAAACGGTAAGGGCCTTACAGGAAGCCAAAGAAGAAGTGAGTATCTCTCTTGAAAAAGAAAAAGAGCTTAATCAGCTGAAAAGCCGCTTCGTGTCAATGGCGTCGCATGAATTCAGAACACCACTCAGCTCAGTTCAGCTTTCAGCTTCTCTGATTGAAAAGTATGCGATTCCCTTCAATAACGCCAATATTAACAAGCATGTTAATAAGATAAAAAATGCTGTTGGAAATCTTACCACTATCCTGAACGACTTCCTTTCTCTCGAGAAGCTGGAAGCGGGCCGCGTAGAACCAACATTTACCGAATTTGACCTGGTAAAACTCTCGGAAGAAATCACAGAAGAAATGCAGTTGATGGCCAAACAGAACCAGACTATTATCTACGAACATACAGGTTTAAGCAGTATGGTAGAGCTGGATATGAATCTTCTGAAAAACTGTGTGATCAATCTCATTACCAATGCTATCAAATATTCCGGAGAGAATACGTTTATTGAGTTTAATACTGAGATAACAAATGATGATATTATTATTACGGTAAAAGATAACGGGATCGGGATACCAGAATCTGATCAGAAACACCTGTTCCAGGCCTTTTTCAGAGCACATAATACCGGAAGCATACCGGGAACCGGACTGGGACTGAACATAGTGATGCGTTACGCCGGATTAATGAATGGCAGAGTAGATTATAACAGCGTAATAAATAAAGGAACCAAGTTCACTATATCCTTTTCAAGAAAGGATGATCATACGCTTACAAACAATCAGAGTAAATAAACTATTTTTATTCAATAATGGTGAACTTTAGCTGAAAACTAAAAAATATAACATCGCATAAAAAACATTAATTTACTAAGCTTATAACTTCATTGCCCACTTAAAATTTATTCCAATGAAAAAAACGATTCTTATCATCGAAGATAATGAAGACATAAGGGAAAGCACCATGGAGATCCTTGAACTGGCAGACTATAGTGTTCTTACGGCAGATAATGGAAAACTTGGAGTTGAATTAGCGACCAAACATAAACCAGATCTTATATTATGTGATATAATGATGCCCGAACTTGATGGTTACGGCGTTTTATATCTCCTGAACAAAACGCCCGATACCGCAGCTATTCCTTTTATATTCCTGACGGCAAAAGCCGAAAGGGTCGATATGAGAAAAGGCATGGAAATGGGCGCTGATGATTACCTCACTAAACCTTTTGATGACGTTGAATTATTAAATGCCATTGAAAGCCGTTTACAGAAAAAAGAGAAACAACAGGCCTTTTACAGCAAATCACTCGAACATATTGAAAACCTGGTAAACAGGGCAAACGGTATGTCTGAATTGAAAAAACTTGTTGCCGACCGCAAGATCAGACATATCAAGAAAAAACAGGTTATTTATTACGAAGGCGATAATCCTTCGGGTTTATACCTCGTCCTGTCAGGAAAAGTAAAGACATTTAAACTTACGGAAGACGGGCGTGAGCTGCTTACCGCTATATATGGTCCTGAAGAATATTTCGGCGTACATGCCCTGTTGCTTCATGAAATGTACCACGAAACATCAGAAGCTGTGGAAGACACGTCATTATGCCTTTTGCCAAAAGATATGATCGAGCAATTACTTAACCAGTATCCCGATGTAGGCAGGCAGTTCATTAAAATCCTCTCTAATAACCTGAAGGAGAAAGAAGAGCAGCTTCTTCAGCTGGCCTATCATTCAGTTAGAAAAAGAATGTCTCAGGTACTGTTGCGCTTGTCGGGCAATCCTGACACACCGTCTGCATTGAGAATATCCAGAGATGACCTTGCTGCAATGGCAGGAATGGCTACAGAAACGGTAAGCCGTACCCTGAGTGATTTTAAAGATGAAGGCTTAATAGAAAAAAAAGGCAGTCAGATTGTTATCCTCGATTTTAAAAAGCTGCAAAATATGAAAAACTGATAAGGATCATTTTTCATATTGACTGAACTCATCCCCCCCTCGGCTCTTCTTCCGTAGATTTGATATTCAATATCTATAGAAATGAGAGCCGTAGCTTATAGCATAAGATCCTTTGAAAAGGAACCACTGGCAAGAGCCAACCAGAAGAAACACGATATTACTTTAATTTCCAATCCTTTGGGTTTGGAAACTGCGCTTTACGCAGAAGGTAAAGAAGCCGTTATCATTTCTAATAATGATACTGTTTCTGAACCGGTAATCAATCGCCTGGCTGACCTGGGAGTCAAATTTATCACCATCCGGTCTTCTGTAATCAGTAATATAGACCGTTTAGCTGCAGAAAAGCGCAACATTAAACTAGCAAATGTACCGCCTCAGTTCAACCCTGCAGAAACAGAAGAAATGGCGCTTGTTCTGAGCTTGCAGGAAATTGCAAGCAGTACAATCCACAATCTCGATCGCTGGCAGGACGACAAATGCCTCGGTGGTGTATGCACGTGCGGAAGAGCCTGCGACGGCGTTGAAGAGCGAGAATTTAACGATAAGAGAGCCGGAAAAAATGGGAACTAAGGATCTTATCAGCAAATATCACGTACCAGCCCCCCGTTATACCAGTTATCCTACTGTTCCTTACTGGAACCAGGACAATATTGAAATCGAGCGCTGGGCAGAGTCTGTACGTTTTTCATATAAAGAAAGTAATACCCGGGATGGAATAAGCCTTTATGTACATCTACCCTTTTGCGAGAGTCTCTGTACCTATTGCGGCTGTAATACCCGCATTACAAGAAACCATGGCGTAGAAGAGCCTTATATTCTTGCTGTTCTCAAAGAATGGTCGCTTTACAGGGCCCTATTTTCAGATACACCTGTAATTAAAGAAATTCACCTCGGAGGAGGTACTCCAACCTTTTTTAGTCCCGAAAATCTTACGTTATTGATAGAAGGACTTCTTAAACAGGCAATTGTACACCAGGATGCTGAATTTAGCTTTGAAGCACACCCCGCTAATACCACAGAAGAACATCTCATAACGTTATATTGCCTCGGCTTCAGAAGACTGAGTCTGGGCATACAGGACTTTGACCCTAAAGTACAACTGATCATTAATCGCATACAGCCTTTTGAGCAAGTTGAATATGTTACGGCGAAAGCCCGCGAAATAGGTTACCATTCTGTGAATTTCGACCTGATCTACGGATTACCGGTTCAAACATTAGACGGGTTAAGAGAAACCATTGATCTTACATTAAGCCTGAAGCCCGACCGTATAGCCTTTTATAGTTACGCCCATGTGCCATGGATAAAACCAGGACAAAGAAGGTATACAGAAAAAGATCTGCCTTCTGTTGAGCTGAAACAACAGCTATATGAACTAGGAAGAGAAATGCTGACTGGCGACGGTTACGAAGAGATTGGAATGGATCATTTTTCACTAAAAACAGACAGTCTTTACGAAGCGCAGGAGAACGGTACATTGCACCGTAACTTCATGGGTTATACCCAGCAATATACTCAACTGATGATCGGCCTGGGTGTATCTTCTATCAGCGATACCTGGTATGCTTTCGCCCAGAACGTAAAAAAGGTGGAAGACTATATGCAGCTGATAGATGAAGATATCTTCCCTGTATTCAAAGGCCATTTTTTAACAGAAGAAGATCAGATATTACGCAGGCATATCTTAAATATTATGTGTAATGGCAAAACCAGCTGGGCATCAGCCGATCTTCAATGTAATGCGCTGACCCAAGGACTGAGCCGTATGCAGGAGCTTGAAGAGGACGGAATGATTCAATTTGGTGACAATTCGCTTGAAGTAAAACCGGAAGGCAAACGCTTTCTGAGAAATATCTGTATGGCACTGGATGCCAGGCTATGGGCGAATAAGCCAAAAACGAGTTTATTCAGTATGGCGGGTTAATAAAATGTTTCGCTTTTATAGAATAAAAGCCGGCGGATGTAGCGTCCTGCTACGCCCCCGGGCTTACCTGCATTCAACTCCCGCTCCCATCTCTGCCGGACTTAAATAAGGTATATTCAACGTCATCCCTTTCAGTATAAACCATACGCCAAGGCATAACATCAGGTAAGGCATAACGGTATTGATTCTCCTTCTGAATACCGGCTTTGCGAAACTCATACTGAATGTCGCAATAAGCATAAGAGGCAGAGTACCGGTTCCGAACCAGAACATATATTCGGCCGATGAAATAACATCTCCCGTATTAACCGCGCCGGCCATAGCTACATAAACAAACCCACAAGGCAGAATTCCATTCAGCATCCCGATAACCAGGTGGTTAGCCTTATATTTTAACGCGGCACTGAACATTCTGTTAAACGGACCAATGAATGCCACCGAAAATTTACTACCGACTGGTCTTTTTAGAATTTTGGAAGTCGCCGCCAGTATGATCATCATACCGCTAAGCACGCTAACAGCCTGCTGCATTCCGGAAATCCAGAGCTGCTTTCCTATAAAACCGATAAGAAGTCCCAGAATTGTATAAGAAATGATCCTACCCACCTGATACATAAACTTATCGAAAGCAATCAGCCAGGTACCTGAATTCGCTGAGGGTACAGCAAATGCCAGCGGACCGCACATCCCGATGCAATGCACACTCCCGAAAAGGCCTATAAAAAAAGCTAAGTGCTGATCACTCATGGGATGAAAACATATTTTTCAAATAAATACTGCCTGCCTTCGCTCTCCCACTCTGCTGATAAACGCCACTGCCCCTTACCATTCAATTCGTCAAGAGGCAAAACCAGGGGCTCATTATCTTTTAATTCAATTTTAAATGCCTTGTCCTTATTATTATCAGAAGGGTGAGATAGTCTCAAAGTACCTTTAACCGGCTTGCTGAACAACACCTGGAGCTGTCCCGGAGACAAAGTAATTAAAGGTTCCGCCTTATCATTCAGAACATTCTGTTTTCTCTGATAATCATGATCATAATTAAGCCCTTTCTCGTAATAATTTTTATCGACAAGATCATCTTTTTCACTAAAGATCATTTTCATACTCAGGCCTATTATAAAGACCATAAACAAGGCCATTGCTGTTACTAGTTTTGTTCCCCAGTTCATCTTTTATAAGTTAGGAGGTGCTATGAAATTAGTCTCTATTTTATCGAGTACCTTACCACCTGAAATCACGTCAAGCTGTATTTCTGATTTATAGTTCTTTATCGAGGATTTCGGACGTATAACAAAAAAAGTAATTTTGACTGTCTCTCCCTTCCCCAGGCTATCCTCATGTGTTATATACTGAATCTTATCCTCTTTTTCTACCGGCATGATCTTAAATGCCAGCGGGTGGTTCGTTTTATTGATAAGCTCTGCATTATAAAGATTACTTACTGTACCGTCTTCCCTTGCCTGGTACAAAGTTCCTCCTGCGCGGAGTACTGTGGCTTTAACGTCGGTACGCAATATGAGCATAACAGTAAGCACTGAGACCAGGACGGCAAGAACTGCCGCATAGGAATAAAGACGTTTCCCCGGATGAAAAGGCTTTCCGCTTTTTATATTATCTTCAGATTTGAACCCGATAAGCCTTGCCGGCCTATCTATCTTTTCCATGACCATATCACAAGCGTCAATACAAAGCGTACAATTTATGCACTCCAGTTGTGTGCCGTTTCTGATATCAATACCTGTAGGACAAACCTGTACACAAACACCGCAATCAACACAATCGCCTTTCCCTGAAGTTCCTGATAATTCTTTTCTGTTACGTTTTGCCCTTGGTTCCCCCCTAAGGTAATCGTAGGCAACCACCATAGAGTTATTATCCAACAATACCCCCTGAAGCCTTCCATACGGGCAGATGACGATACAAGCCAGCTCCCTCAGGCGGGAAAACACCAGGTAAAATACGATGGTAAATACCCATATGGAGATAAAACCTGGAATATGCTGGCTCACAGATTCGCTCATTATCTTAAAAAGCGCATCCGAACCGATAATATATGCAAGAAATATGTTGGCGATAAAAAACGATAAACAAATGAAGATCAGGTGCTTTTCAGTCTTCTTTATGATCTTTTCTCTGGTAAGCGGCCCTTCATCAAGTTTTTTCTGCTTTTGCGCATCTCCTTCTATCCAGCGTTCTATCTTACGGAAGAGCATTTCCATAAATATAGTCTGCGGACAAGCCCAGCCACACCAGACCCTTCCGTAGACCACTGTGAACATGCCCACAAATACAACAAAAATGAGCATCGCCAGCACAAAGAGATAAAAATCCTGTGGCCAGAAGATTATTCCAAAAAAAACGAATTTACGCTCGATGATATTCAGCAAAATGAGCTGTTCACCGTTTATTTTAAGAAAAGGCCCGCAAAACAACAGGACCAGTAACACCGTACTAACCCAGTTACGGTATTTATATAATTTGCCCTTAATAAGTTTAGGATAGATCCACCGCCTGGTTTTTCCATCCTCTGTGACCGTGCTTACACGATCTCTGAATGTCACATCATCTGTCATTCCCATTTTCTTTTAGCTTACAATCGCCTCCCTCTCCATCCCTCTGCACCGGTAAACGACCTGTTTAAAAGCCCGGCTTAACACCGGGCTGTAGTAATATTTCCTATCCTTCTTTCTCCCCCTGCGGAGCTTTTGCATTTGCAGGACTGGATCCTTTCAACGATAAGATGTAATTGGAAACTTCTGATATTTGCTTGGGAGTGAGTGTTTTCTCCCAGGAGATCATACCCTTTTCAGGGACACCGTATTTAATCGTTTTAAACACATGATGAATACCGCCTCCATGCAGCCAGTATTCATCTGTTAGGTTCGGCCCTACGACACCCTGCCCTTTGTCACCATGGCAGGCCACACAATTACTGGTAAAAACAGCCTTTCCTGCCGAAAGCATACCCGCCTCGTTACTCTCTTTTACACTGTTTTCATCAATCAGGTTAGCTGCCTTTGCCAGATAAGCTTCCCTTGCGGCATCCGCTTCCTGTACTTCAGCTACATATTCTTCTTCCTGAAGCTTCCCCCAGTCAAAAACGTGGTAAGTAAGCAGGTAACAACATGCAAAAACTATGGTGGTGTAAAAAAGCCACATAAACCAGGCCGGTGTCGGATTATCAAGCTCGGCGATCCCGTCAAATTCATGTTCCAGCTTCAGGTCTTTTTCCTCAGAAATCGGCCTTAAACCAAGTACCTTATTTAACATTCCAGGCTTTTGCTTTTTAGCGGCCAGCCAGTCTTCATATTCCAGTGCCTGTACAGGCTCCGCAGCAACAAAGGGAGTCGGCTTAAGCAGCTCCTTGGATATTGCTTTAAAAGTATTCAGTAATACAACCGATACGCCAAGCAGCACCAGGGTTGCAAGAATAAATACAACGATCAATATATCCAGGTAAATATTAGTGTGGCTTACCGCTGCCGTTTCGGCAACCTGCTCCTGTGCGAAAGCGGGAGTGCTTAATAATAATAAACCACTTAGGTAATTCTGTATTTTCATATTTCCTGTTTGTTATTATCGTCGTTTAGGGGGAGCTCACTCATATAGCGGATATGTTCTTTCTTCATCGTGAAAAGCATAACTGCAACCAGAATGAAAAAAATCAGGAAGATCCATAGGGAAGAAATCAGATAGATCTGACTCCCCGCTACTTTATTTAAAAATTGCTTGAACATGGTTTATCTTTTTGAACAGAAGGTTGTTTCTTAATACCGCGATCTCCGCTTTATTCTGTCAGCCTTCTTTATGTTTGATTGAACAATAATCTCATTATGTTAATTGAGGGCCTGCTACAGGCCCTACTATTAACACTCTACTTACTCGCTGTTGTATTTGCTTTAATATCGATGCCCAGGCGCTGCAGGTACGCGATCACGGCGACGATCTCTTTATCGCTTTGTACCTTGATATTATCAGCTGCCAGGTTATCGGCTATAGTCTTCGCCTGCCGCTGCAGGTCTTCATTCGCTTTGTCTTCATACCCCTCTTCGTAAGGCACGCCGAGTTTTCTCATGGCATTAATCTTATCGGGAGTTGTGCTGATATCAAGGGTTTGTTCGATCAGCCATGGGTATGGAGGCATAATACTGCCAGGCGACATTGTTGTAGGATCAAGCAGGTGATTGAAATGCCAGGCATTCGAATACTTCCCTCCTACACGGTGCAGATCCGGACCTGTCCGCTTAGACCCCCAGAGAAACGGATGGTCGTAAACGAATTCTCCAGCCTTACTGTATTCTCCGTAACGTTCTGTTTCGGACCGGAAAGGCCTTATCATCTGAGAATGGCAGCCCAGGCAGCCCTCTCTGATATAAAGATCTCTTCCCTGCAGCTCCAGAGCCGAATATGGTTTTACACTGGCAATCGTCGGTACATTCGACGAAATAAGAAAAGTAGGCATCATCTCAATCATACCACCGATAAGGATCACAATCAGCGATAGAACCATAAACTGCATGGGGCGACGCTCCAGCACTCTATGCCAGGTTCTTTCAGTCGGGTGTGGCTCAAATACAGGAGAAAGTGACATAGCTTCTGCCGGTTCGTTGGCAAGAAGTTTTCCTTTAGCCATTGTTTTGCTAAGGTTCCAGGTCATTACTATTACACCTGTAAGATAAAATGTTCCGCCGATTGCACGGTAAACATGCATTGGAATGATCTGAAGGGTACTTTCCAGGAATCCCGGATATTTCAGCATTCCTTCCGGTGTAAACTCTTTCAGCATCAGCCCCTGGGTAAACCCGGCCCAGTACATTGGTATAGCGTAAAACAGGATGCCCAACGTGCCGATCCAGAAGTGAAAACCGGCAAGTTTCTTTGAATGAAGCTCCGTCTGGTAGATTCGCGGAATTAACCAGTATAAAATAGCGAAGGTCAGAAATCCGTTCCATCCTAAAGCTCCAACGTGAACGTGTGCCACTATCCAGTCGGTATAATGCGCAATTGCATTAATCTGTTTCAGCGCAAGCATAGGTCCCTCAAATGTTGCCATACCATAGGCTGTCAGACCAACCACCATAAATTTGAGTGTGGCATCATCACGAACTTTGTCCCATGCCCCGCGAAGCGTAAGAAGTCCGTTGATCATACCTCCCCAGCTCGGTGCAATAAGCATAATGGAAAACACGACGCCTAAAGACTGCGCCCATCCTGGCAGAGACGTATATAATAAGTGGTGCGGCCCCGCCCAGATATAGATAAAGATCAGCGACCAGAAGTGAAGGATACTGAGTTTATAAGAATAAACAGGCCGGTTGGCCATTTTAGGAAGGAAGTAATACATCATTCCCAGATAAGGAGTGGTAAGGAAAAAAGCAACCGCATTATGTCCGTACCACCACTGTACCAGTGCATCCTGTACACCGGCATACAGATAATAACTTTTAAATAAAGAGATCGGAAGTTCAAAAGAGTTAACGATATGCAGCACGGCAACAGTAACAAATGTTGCGATGTAGAACCAAATGGCCACGTACATATGTCTTTCCCGTCTTTTAATGATCGTGCCGAACATGTTAACGCCAAACACCACCCAGATAAGGGTTATGGCGATATCAATAGGCCATTCCAGCTCCGCATATTCGTGAGAAGTGGTAATACCTAATGGAAGTGTGATAGCTGCCGCCACGATAATCAGCTGCCAGCCCCAGAAATGGATCCGGCTTAGCACATCGCTGAACATCCTGGCTTTCAGAAGGCGCTGTAAAGAATAATATACCCCCATGAAAATACCGTTACCCACAAAAGCAAAGATCACTGCATTAGTATGAAGAGGTCTGATACGGCCAAAGGTGGTATACTGTGATCCCATATTCATTTCAGGCTTAAATAACTGAAATGCTACGAGCAAACCCACAGTCATACCTACGATACCCCATATGATGGTGGCGATACCGAAGTTCCTGACAATCTTGTTGTCATAGTTAAATTTTTCTAGCTGCATATAGAATGGAAAGATTTGTTTTACGATTGTAAAATTATCCCGAACGCCGTACCTGCTGAATGACGCAGGTTGCCTGAAAAACTGACCTTCGTCATATTTTTACTTTTTCCCGTTTCTAACAAAACAATTTCAAGAAATGCTTATCTTATTATTCAATAATATCAGCCGCCATCAGCAGCTTATTTCGCCTCAGCTTCGTCCGCTTACTGATATTGTTCCTCTCAACAGGAAATTCAGCCTGACACTCTTCAATTAACCTGCAGGCAACAATTCCATTATTATTTTGATAATTTTGAACGATTTATAGATGTATTTACATGATTAACAAAAAACTGATATTCTTTTTATTCTGTAGCGCATTAAGTCTGAGCACTCTCGCGCAGAATACCGGAAAAATCCTTCCATTTCCCGTGCAGCAGAAACAGCTGAGCAACGGGCTTAACGTAGTAACTGTACCTTTTAATAGTCCGGGCCTGGCATCCTTTTTTATCGTAGTACGCGTTGGATCAAGAGAAGAAGTTGAGGCCGGCAAAACCGGATTTGCTCATTTTTTCGAGCATATGATGTTCCGCGGAACAGATAAATACAGCAAAGAGGCATACGACCTCGTATTGAAGTCTATCGGAGCATCTGCGAATGCCAATACCTCGCTGGACCGTACTGTATATCATATGACCGGAAATGCTGCCAAACTCGAAAAAATGTTCGAGATAGAAGGAGACCGTTTTCAGAACCTCAATTATTCGGAGCACGACTTCAAAACCGAAGCAGGTGCAGTTAAAGGCGAATACACCAAAAACTCAGCAAGTCCTTACCAGCAGCTGTATGAAAAAACATCGGGGGTCGCCTTCACCAAACACACGTATCAGCACACTACAATGGGATTTTTCGCCGATGTAGTAGATATGCCGAATCAATACAATTATTCGCTTACATTCTTCGACCGTTTCTACCGTCCGGAATACGCCACTATTGTCGTAGTGGGCGATGTTAAACAGGATGAGGTTAACCGTCTTGCTGAAAAATATTTTGGCAGCTGGAAACGCGGCTCCTATTCGCCCCAGATCGGTACTGAACCAGCTCAGACTGAAACCAGATATGCCCATATCAGTAATCCCTCATTTCCGCCATTCCTGGATCTTAACTACAAAGGCCCGGCATTCTCAGACTCGTCTAAAGATTTGCCGGCATTGGATATACTAACTACCCTGCTGTTCTCCGAAAGCTCTGCACTTTATCAGAAACTGGTAGTAAAAGAACAGAAAGCACGTTTTATAGGCGGCGGACCAGAGCTGAGCCGCGACCCGAATCTGATCTCAATGTCGGCATCTCTGGTAAATGCCAAAGACATGCAGTATGTAAAAGATGAGATCCTGAAAGCTGTTGACGAATCGAAAACGAAACCTTTTACAGCGAAAGAACTGAACGATACCAAGTCTGCCATAAAATACGGCTTTGCCATGCGGCTCGACAGTCCCGACCAGATTGCCAACGCACTGGCCCGCTTTATCTGGCTTTCCGGCAACCCGGAATCACTGAATAATTATTATGCACTATATGATAAGGTAACAGCAGAAGACATTATGAATGCCGCAAAAAAATACTTTAGCCCCTCGGCACTTACAATTGCTACAATAGGTCCGGGAACCGAAGGCGGAGTTAAATAACCGGCAGAACAGAAAACAGGATTCTGTAAAGACAGAGATGTTCCTTGATCAACTATTACAAAAAACGAATTTCCAAATGAGACACATATTAGCAAGTTTAATCTTCATGATAATTTCCCTGTCTGCCGGAGCACAGCAGGTAGTTGAGCTTAAGCAGCCGGAATCTAATAAAATAGTTATCCGCCTGATGTTCCGAAATGGCTCCATTACCGATCCGAAAGGAAAGGAAGGGCTCACTGCGGCAACAGCCAGTTTAATCACAGAAGGAGGCACCAGCGAACTCAGCAATCAGCAGATCCAGCAGCTCATCTATCCTATGGCAGCCAGGTTCAGCTCATCTGTAGATAAAGAAGTAAGTATATTCAGCTTTGCTGTTCATAAAGACTTCCTTGAAAAATTTTACCCTATTATAAAAGGGCTTATTCTCAATCCTTCTTTCACTGAAGCAGATTTTAAACGAGTAAAATCAAACCAGGCCAATTATGTTGACCAGGTTATCAGGGCGTCATCAGATGAAGAATACAGCAAGAAAGCACTTGAAGATCTGCTTTTCAGAGGCACTAACTATCAGCACATGATAGAAGGAACAATCCCGGGGGTAGCTTCTGTTACACTGAACGACATCCGTGAACATTACAGGAAATTTTTCACAAGAAACAATCTTAGCATCGGTATTGCCGGAAATTATACAGGCAGCTTCCTTGACCGGCTGAAAAAAGATATGGCTGCACTTCCAGCTACCGCGGCTCCTGCTGTACGCCCCGGCACTGCCATAACACCCGATGGTATCCAGGTCGAGATAATCAGTAAAAAAGACGCGCTGGGCTCGGCTATCTTTACAGGTGCTCCTCTTGCAGTTAATCGCTCCAGCGACGAATTTGCAGCACTCATGGTTGCTAATTCATACCTTGGAGAACACCGTAAAAGTTATGGAAAACTTTACGATAAAATACGCTCTGTTCGCTCAATGAACTACGGCGATTATTCCTATATCGAGTGGTACGAAAACGGCGGGAGCAATATGCTCCCGGTTCCGGGGGTTCCGCGTTCTTCCAATTATTTTTCCCTTTGGATACGACCGGTGCAGATAGCAGAAGGATTGAAAAAACAGTATGCTGAGCTTAAAGACATACAGGTCGGGCATGCTCATTTCGCGCTCCGCCTGGCTCTCCGGGAGATCGATAACCTGCTAAAAAACGGCATGTCAGACCAGGACTTCGAGCTTACAAGAGATTTCCTGAGAAGTTACAACAAGCTCTATATCCAGACACCCGATAAACAGCTGGGCTTCTTAATGGATTCTCGGTTTTATGGAAGGAAAGATTATATACAGGAAGCCGATGCCTTGCTTGCCAAACTTACAGCAGCTGATGTTAACCGTGCCATAAGGAAATACTGGCAGGTAAACAACCTGTTTGTAACCATTGTAACAGACGACAGTGAAGCCGCTCCGCTGGCAAAAGCTTTAATGGAGAATACTCCTTCTCCTATGAGTTACTCCAACCTGGTAAAAGAAGGATTACCTAAAGAGGTTCTTGCAGAAGACGAACAAGTGGCCAACTACAAGCTGAACGTTAAAAACGTGAGTATTGTTGATAGTAAAGATACTTTCAAATAGATGCATTCATATCCGCCTGGAGAATAAAATTAAAATGATAACGTTCCTAGGCGGATATTAACCATTGGGCTTTTTATGATTTAATAAGGAAATTCAATGTCCGATTCTTATCATTATCGCAATTTCTACATTTATCAATAAATACTCAATTAGAAAAGCGATATTAACGCTCGTTATATAACGATATAGAAACAAACATCCTAGCAAATGTATAACACCCAAACCTAATTAAAATATATTTAGGAATAGCATAATATGTGACCATGAAATTCAGAAAATTCCTGATTGCTCTTTTTCTTGTTATATTCACATCTAGCCTAATTAAATTAATTTTTCTAAATTACTATATTATCGTATCCAATTCCATGGAAAATACACTCTTGCCAGGAGACAGAGTAATAGTCAGTAAAATCCACTATGGTGCAAAAATCAAATTCAAGCTATCAATAGCGTCTTCCTCATATATAGACACTCGTTTACCAGGATTTTCTTCAGTAAAGAGAGGAGATATAATTGTATTCAATCTCGGTTCGCCCAATAACAGTCCTTTGATAAAACGTTGCATAGGCTTACCTGGTGATTTAGTACAAATTAAAAACACCGAACTATACGTAAATAAAAGAATAGATGCATCTAATAATATTTTATTTGATTATATATTTAGATCAAAGAATACCAACCCCGTAAATGCACTCCTCAATTTATCAGCTATTGATTCATCTCGACGCTCATATAATGAAAAAAAAGGGCTTTACATATTAACATTAAGCGAGCAAATGGCGAATTCATTTATTAGAAAAGGGGCAAAATCTCTCCACAAAATTAATAAGGAGCCAGGAAACACTAGCAGCATTTTCCCATATGACAAAATAAAAAAATGGAGTAGAGACAATTATGGCCCAATTCGCATTCCTTCTAAGGGAGCAAAAATAAACCTAACTCCTTCAAACATATTAATGTATGCCAAATACATCAAAGAAGAAGGGAATGATATTATTTTAGGAACCCAAAAAATACAAATAAACAATATTATTACTTCTTCCTATAAATTTAAGCGAAACTATTATTTCGTCTTAGGTGACAATCGACATCATTCGGTTGACTCTAGGTGGCTTGGTTTTATTCCTGAAGACAGTATAATAGGTAAGGCATTATTTATACCATACTCACAGAATTTAATCACAAAAGACATTAATTTCAATCGATCGTTTAAAAGATTGCGATGACATAGCAATTCCATAATCAGATAGCTTCCTATCTATCTGCAGTCGATTTCATACATTAGTACTATAATTGCCTAGCGATTGCGCATTAAATTCTTTTTAATCTAATCATATATACATCTATTTAGCCCATCCTCGGCCCAGTGTATCTCAGCTATTCAAATTGTAACTTTCCTATTTTTGTAAGCTTCATTGAATTTCATATATTAGCGATACATATCTGTTCTTACTAACTTATCACATTATATGCGTTCTCCTAAAATCATGCTGACTCAGCAAAATCTAATTCTATTCATTGAATTAGATCAAATCGTATATTGCCAAGCGGACAACTGTTATACAAACATTTATTTATCAGATGGCAAAAGGATAATGGTCGTCCAATCATTATCTAAATTTTCCAGGCAAATTTCGTCTTCACAATTTATTAGAGTCAATCAGTCTTTTTTAATAAATACAACTTTCTTATTAAGCATAAACAAAAAAGAAAAATATATTGAACTAGTTACCAATACTATCATACCATATACAATAAGGCTAAAAGCATTATTAACACTCATCAACACTCAACAAAGCGTTTGCCCCTAAATATGAAAGATAAAATACTAAATATAAGACCACATACATTGAAGGCGTATACGACACTTCCTTGCTAATGTCTCTTTGATACTCGAATCATCCCAAGAGTCTACATGAAAAAAAATGCAATATTCTTGTTTAATATTCTCGCATTCTCGCTATTCTCCATCCTTCCTTCATTCGAAATCGAAGCATTGAAGGACTCAACCGAAATAAGTAAATCCCTATTATTTCTTTTTATCATATTTAACCTTGTTGTAATTATAACATGCATACACTTTTATACAAATTTCCATATAAGACTCTACCGATTTGATGTCATCTTATTAATAATAACATCGTATATAACAATTAATAGATATCTCTTACATACAGTCCCCTTTTCAATTAATTATTATGAATTTATCTGTTTACTTGCTCTATTCTTCATTTTACGATCAATCCCTAGGAAAACTCACTTATATATATTCCTGGCAATTATTATTGGCGGCATCATCCAAGCTGCACAAGGTCAATTCCAATTACTAGGATACCTACATTCTAAGCATGCTATTTTTAATCTTACTGGAAGCTTTTCTAATCCGGGGCCGTATGCCGGGTATTTAGCTAGTGTATTTGTTCTTTCTCTGGGGATATATTCAACAAGAAAATTGAATAATATCGATATCAGTTCAGAAAACAATTCAACAAAACAAACTCGTAAAAAAATAAATCAACTGGTTAACTCGATAATAAAATTAGTACCGACAATGGGAATGCTATCAATATTGATTATTCTGCCTGTTACACAGTCAAGGTCAGCATGGATTGCCGCCATCTCAGGAACAACATATATTCTATGTCAATATGTCAACGTTCACTCCCTAATTAAAAACCATGTAAGGAATACCATAAAAAGGCGCTTTATATATTTCATATCATTATGTGTGGTGATTATTAGTTTATATGAGCTATATGACTACAAAACAGCATCAGCGGATAGCCGGTTATTAATATGGAGAATTACAATTAGCATGATAAAAGATCACCCATTAATAGGATTAGGGTTTGACAATTTTAAATCCTCTTACATGGCTTATCAATCAAAATATTTTAGCAAACAACGACCGGTTGAGGAAGTAAAAATAGCTGGTGATGTTGATTATGCATTCAATGATCTTATACAATTCACATCTGAAAATGGCCTTATAGGCACAATAGGTCTATTTTTCTTAGTTTTGTCTTTATTTAAAGCCTCAAAGAATAGCAATTATGAACATCTTTTACCAGCAAGAGCTAGTCTTCTCTCATTATTTATATTTGCACTTTTTTCCTATCCAATTCAAATTTTATCAATTAAACTAACTTTAGTATCTTATTTGGCGGTTATTACTTACAGCTTAGGCAGGTCACAACCTGTGTACTCAAAAATGATAGACATCACAAAAGTACCAAGTAAAACAAAAATGGTATTAATATTTTCTCTTTTTTGCTTGTCAATTTACACTAACAGAAAACTAAATCAACTTAAAAACGCATACAACGCCTGGGAGCAGGCATACTCTTACTATTTAAATCAAAATTACGACCTTTCTATCTCATTTTTTGCGAAGGCATACCCATATCTTTACAATAACGGCCCTTTTCTAATGCAATATAGCAAGGCCTTATCAATGGGGAACAATCACATAAAAACACTTATCCTAGTAAATCAAGGATTAAAATATTACTGCAATTCTGTAATGTATATTGCTGCGGGAGATAGTTACAAAAACTTAAAGAGATATTCCGAAGCAGAACGGGCTTACATAACTGCTTCTAATATGTTACCCGGAGGATTTTATCCAAAGTATTTATTATTAAAGTTATACATTGAGATGGGATTAGAAGACCAAATCAGAAAAACAGCTAAGGACCTGACTAGTATGGAGATAAAAATTCACTCAATTGCGACACAACAGATTTTATTTGAGGCGGAAGAGGTTCTTGAAAAACGGACTATACAAAATATCCGCAAAAAATAAATGCACTCATCTAAACACATAAGTGAAGTTTATTCATTTGTAACTCCGAATCAGAAATTACTTTTATTCAAAAGGCCCTTGGACGAAGAAACAACAAAATCGGATTACTGCGCTTGGATAAATCTTCGGTCAGTTCCTTGGGAAACCCCTTTAAAATTTCTTTGGGGATGCTAGAATTGTGCAAAGCAGGTACGATGAATATCAAATAATCTTTCCATTTAGCATGCACCTTACTATTGATAACAAATTTAGAATACATTTTACTCGTAAACACATTGATTTGTTTTACCTTACCTGATCCCCTAGAATAAAAAACTCCATAATTATGTCTTTGTGGATCATTGTGACTATATACAAAGTGCACAATATTGTTTGTTATATGGAGATTTTGTATATTAAAAATATAATCTGTATTTAACATACGCTCTTTATAGTCTTTAGAATTGACCATTGCTTTAGATTTTAAGAAATCCTGCCCGATTTTATTAGCTTGCGGACTTTCAATAGTAAATGTTGGAGTTATGCCATTTCGATCTACTCTATAAATGTTGTCGTCGAACATTGGCAGATAAAAGATTGAATCTTGATTTACGTCAAATGCATGACTAGGAGCGAGATGGAAGTTCACCAAGACAGGAGGAATTTCTAGGTATGAATTCAAAAAATTATGCTTTTGCCCATCAAAAACGGCGATCCTTTTACCGTCCTTGGAAAAATTAAACCTATCAAAAACTAACAAGTTACTATTGACCTCAAGACCCAGGCCTTTTTTTTCCATATCATTGAGGCTAAAACCATCAATAAATTTACCGTCTACGGAGTATGTAAATATTTTTCTGTCTTTCGCATCCCATATTTTAATTTGTTGCTTCTTTTCGTCAAACGCCACGTCCGTAATTACTTTGAAACTTAACGGATCATAATCAGATTGAGAAATTTTGCCAATTGCTGTACCTCTCTGAGAAAATATTAAAATACTGTTTTTACGACTGTCAAAAACAATAATTCTTGTGTCTGTGATAAACATCTTTTCAACAGAGGTAATGAAAAAATTGTCATCTGAAGACAATGTCCTAAAAAAAAGGGAGTCCGAAAAAGCTTCAATATCTTCGTTAAAAAGGTGCTTGCTGGGCTTTATTGCAATCACAGAAGCAGGATGTCTTATTTCGCTATTTTTGCAGGACGAAATAACTATAAGAAACAACACACCTAGGGAAGTTATTTTCATACTACCACACAAAAGCACAATCCCGCCCAAGTATTCCCGTTTCACTACCGCAAGTCCCACATTGAGTGCCCTCATAATCACAATAAAACTGCTCATAATAATCTGTACAGGATACAAGCCAATCTGCATAATAACCATTATGGTATCCCCAGATGGAATCCGAATATGTCTCTCCTGCACGTTCAACCCACTCTCCCGTTTGCCTACTAGGATTCGTGCTTGAACATGGGTGCCCTACACCTGGTTGGTATTCGCCCGTCTGAGCTAAGGCTTTTAGATTTGTTAAAGTAAAAGCTCCTGTTACGGAATCTGTATTTACAATAGTTGTTAAATTAATAATAAAAATCCCAACAAAAACTATCCCAACAAAAATTCGCCCTATGAGGCTTGTGTACTTTTTAGGTTTTATCATGGCTATAATCTTTATATCCAAATATATAAACCATAATGTACATATTTATAGTCTCTTCCCTAACATTAAGAATATCACCATATAATTTTAGGATTTAATAAATAAATTGAAGGATTAGGTCATTTTACACAAATAGTGCACAAATTACATGTGACTACATTAGTACTTTATTTGCATTACATACACTATTATTTTAATAGTAATTAGTATTTAGTCTTCCTTTTAAATAGTTCTGCATTTACCGTCGAATCTCTAGAATCATCGGAGCTCCTAAGATTAGTCATATAGGAAAATAGACTTCCATTGTAATGCGTTCGGATGTGCGTTTTTCTTAATCGATATAAAAATTCAATATCTTCATATCCATAATTCCCGCAAAAATCTTCGTCGAAATATGTAAAATGCTTCGAATTCAGAAGAAATGTATTTACATGCGGATGAATAAGGCATTTTTTTTCGTTCACTATAATCCTTCTTGGAAAGGTAATATATTCTTTATCAAAGCTCAGAATGTCTAATTTCTGAAAATCTCCATATAAAATATGATCGATATCTGTAAACAGCATTTTGTCTCCTGTTGCCAAGCTTGCGCCGAAATTCCGCGCGGCAGCCTGATTCCATGGAACCTTTTTGCCTGGAAAATCGTAAATAAACCCGGCCTCAAACTCAAAATTCTGACTATGGTCATTTACAAATACCAGCTCGATATTATGAAGATCTTTCATTAAACTCCAATAATGAAATGTGCGTTCTATTGAAAATTTTCTTTCGGAGAATACCCCAGAAAAACGAAATGCAATAATTATACTAATCATAAGCTATTTTCAATTTCTAACAATATTGCATTAAATCACATTATAATTTAAACTATATTTGTTTTATAACTATACCTGAAACACTAATAATCTTATTGATTTTATAAGTTTATTTACCTAAACTAGGCATAATAATGAAAAGAGCAATAGAGTCTTTGTTCCCTGAGTCTGCAATTAATATAATTAAATTACTATACTTACTATTTTCCATCTCAAATCTAAAAAGAAATAGTGTTTTTGCCATTCTAACCTTCCTTACCAGTTGCAACACTTCTATACCAAATGAAGTCAAATCTGTTTTAAAATTTGCAGGAAACAATAGCAAGGAACTGAATAAAGTAATAGATCATTTTCGCAATGACGAAGATAAGCGGAAACTAGAAGCAGCTTTTTTCCTAATTGCGAATTTAAAAGACCAGTGTCACTGGGAAGGCGAAGAAAAAGAAAATTACGCTAAAAATTTTAAAGAGATGGATTCGATAGTACAATTAGGCAATGGCCTCCTTAATCATCAATGGGATTCAATTCAAAGATTAAATGGTCATACGAATTTGCAAAATCTAAAAATCATTGCAGATGTACATGTAATAAAATCAGAATTTTTAATAAAACATATTAATGCCGCGTTTAAAGCATGGTCGTATCCCTGGGCAAAAAATCTGGGGTTTAAGCAATTTTGTGAGTTTATATTACCGTATAAACTAAAAAACGAACATCCGGAAGAATGGATGACAAATATACAAAAAGAATATAGTTGGCTACTAGATTCAATGAGTGGTTCAAATGACCCCAAAAAGGCCTGCATTCTCTTAAATAAAAATCTTGAAAGTAAATTCTATATTAACGCACGTTTCGAATGCCCCTGGGACATGAGCTACAGCGAACTTGTAAAAACTCATATGGGCAAGTGTTCACATGCTACTCAATTCGCGGAATATGTAATGAGAGCAATGGGAATTCCAGTTGTAATGGATTACACCCCACATTGGGCAAATAAGAACTTCAGTCATCAATGGAATGGTTTAATTTACAAGAATCAGACGATTCCATTTATCGGAACCGAATCAGATCCTGGCAAATCGAAGATAATGTTTACAAGAACGGATTGGATTAGAAGAAAGCGCGGAAAAATTTTTAGAATCACCTACAATATTCAAGAAAAATCGCTACTAGCTCTCTCTGATAACGCAGAGAATCTCCCTATCGAGCTAGCAAGCACCCACATACGTGACGTCACAGCAGACTATGCTCCTGTAAGTGATATAAAAATCAAGCTAAATGATATTATAAAGAACAAAAAACTTGCATTTATATGTGTATTTAATGATCAGAAATGGCAACCTGTCTTTTGGGGCATCATTGGCTCTTTTAATAATATTACATTTAAGTCTATGGAACGAGATGTGATGTACTTACCTACATATTACGAATCAGGCGGATATATACCTGCGGGGCAACCTGTTCTGTTAACAAAAGAGGGAACATCAGTCGAAATAATACCGGATTGCAATAAGACAACCGACATCGTGGTCCGTAAAAAATATCCTGAAGATGTAAGTAATAATATTAGAAAAGGAGAAGCTTATGAACTATTTTATTGGAGGGACGAGTGGCTTTCTTTAGGAATTGTTAAGGCCTCATCAGATTCTCTTATTTACAATAATGTTCCAGAACACGCATTGTTCTTGATAAAGGACATAAACAAAGATGGGCAAGAAAGAATCTTCACATATAGTGATGACAAACAAATATGGTGGTAAATGTAACTAGATCGATCTTATCTATTAACATAAGCTTGCAAATTTTAGCATGTTTTACATTCGCCTGTAATACAGAAATTCATGATACAAATTTCCTAAAAGAGGTAAGTAATATAAATAAAACACTTCCCAATGAGGTCCCACTTGCACAAATTAGTAACTTAGACACCTATACAGCTGCTGAATGCAGCTTCGATCTTCGCAATGACTCTGATGTTAGGATAATTGGTATCGGTGAAATACTGTATAATTTCGCATCCACTGATAGACGATATTATTTTCTAAGCGACGACATTGAGTTATTCTTCAATAATTCACCAAAAGATGACATTCCAACCAATTTGATTTTTTCTTGGTTAGATGGAACAGGCAAGCGAGGAAGGTACACATTTAAAAGACCTGATGGCGCAGAAATGAAAGGATTTCTAACCAACGATTCTATCATAAAAAAATATACAGCTGAGATAAAAATTCCATGGAAGATACTCCCTTTAAAAGAGCCCAATATTGGTAGCTGTATAGCTATTGATATTGCGATAGGAGACACCGACGATCATTTCCTACAAGAGGGCAAGATAGCTTGGACTAGCAAAAATGATCCACTTGTACAAGCAGGGCCATACGGGTGCATCTTATTAGCAAGCTCGTTAAATGATAGATTACTATTATCTCCAGACACAT
>Ga0265780_10001045_pt1 | contig 40538 bp, 39 predicted proteins | sample P1T30metagenome_FD_192432 | JGI IMG/M metagenome (GOLD analysis project Ga0265780, IMG submission 192432) | Plant litter microbial communities from East Loma Ridge, Irvine, California - P1 T30 | ecosystem: Environmental > Terrestrial > Plant litter > Unclassified | place: USA: California...
GGCGGGCGTGTATTTCTTCCGCCTCAGCTTCGATGGGCAGCCCGCCGGCACCCGCCAGGCCGTGCTGAGCGAATAAGCAGGCACTACCCCAAAAACAGAAAGGCCAGCCCATTTGGGCTGGCCTTTTGCGTGGCCGAAACCGGCCATTTAGCCGGCAGTGGCCACCAGGTAGGCGTGGTCGCGCAGTACGGTTTGCAGAAAGGCCTCGTCTGAAAGGTCGCTTTCGACGTGCAGCAGGTTCTTTATTTTGACGGCCGTTTCGTTGAGCAGCACGTAGTTGTCGTTTTGCAGGCTGCGGTTCAGCAACTGGCGTAGCAGGGCCACGTCGTGGTCGGTGAGGTCGATGGCCTGCGGAAAAACCGGCTGGTAGCCCTCGGGCATCAGCGGGGTGGTGAGCTGCTGGAGCGAGCCCGAGCGTGCCTTGAGGCTGATGACGGTGGTACCGGCGGCCATGTCGCCCAGCCGCTGCCCCTTGCCGCCCGCCGCAATAACAATAATTCCTACCAAGGGCCCGATGCCCGGCAGGCTGGTATCGACGAGGCGCAGCAGCCAGCGCAAAAAGTAGTCGCCGAGGCGCGGCGAAGTGCCGTCGAGGCGCATTACGCGCAGGTCCATGGCTTTTTTGCCCAGGCTCTGGCCATTCAGCAGCACCTCGCAGGCCAGGTTGTAAAATACGTAGGGCACCCCCAGCACCAAGCCCAGCAGCCAGATGACGACGGGCGAATTGGCGAGGCTGTCGCCTAGTATCCAAAATGTTAGCCCCAGCACCACGGCTATCCAGGCAATCAGGATGAGATTGTCGAGAATGGCGGCCACGATGCGGTTGCCGAGGCTGGCCGCTTCGTACTCAATCGTGACGTTTTGGGTGGTGTGAACGCGAATAGTGGGCATGAATAAGTACCGAAAGATATTGGCCCGAAAAATACGCCACCGGCCCGTAGTCTCAGCCCGGCCGCGTCCTACCTTTAAGGCCTAATCCTTGCCTACTTATGCGCGAAGCCGCTTTCCTGCGCCAAAACCAGGCCCGCTGGCAGCAGTACGAAACCCAGCCGCCCGCCACGCCCGACGAGCTGGCGGCGCGCTTTATCAGCCTCACCGACGACCTGGCCTACGCCCAAACCTTCTACCCGCAGTCGCCCACCACGGCCTACCTCAACACGCTGGCCGGCAAGTTTCACCAGTCGCTCTACAAGAATAAGCCCGAGGAGAAACAGCGCCTGGGCCGCTTTTGGGCCCTAGAGGTGCCGCTGGTGGTGGCCCGCCACTGGGCGGCGCTGGCCTGGGCGGTGGGCTTGTTTGTGCTATTTGTGGCAATTGGGGCGCTTTCGGCGGCCTACGACGAGGGCTTTTTGCGGGTGGTGCTCGGCGATGGCTATGTAAACCAGACGCTGGCCAACATCCGCAAGGGCGACCCGATGGCCATTTACAAGTCGGAGTCTTCGTCGATGATGTTTCTGGGCATCGCGGCCAACAACATTGCCGTGGCGCTCCAAACCTTTGCCTGGGGCCTCACGCTGGGCGTGGGCACCATTTACGCCCTCTTTAAAAATGGCGTGATGCTGGGTGCTTTTCAGTATTTCTTCTACCAGCAGCACGTGCTGCGGGCCTCGCTGCTCACCATCTGGATACACGGCACGCTCGAAATTCCGAGCATTGTGCTGGCGGGCGGGGCCGGGTTTATTCTGGGCGGCGGGGCGCTGTTTCCGGGCACCTACTCGCGGCGGCAGTCGCTGGCCCGCGCCGCCCGCGATGCCGTGAAGCTAGCCTTGGGCCTGGTGCCCATCATCGTAGTAGCCGCGTTTTTGGAAAGCTTCGTGACGCGCCACACCGAAATGCCCGTATTTCTGAGCCTGACCATTATCGGCGGCTCGGCGGCCTTTATTATCTGGTACTTCGGCATTTATCCGCTGCAAGTGCGGCGCCGGGCGGCGCTGGTCGAGGAGGAGCAGTAGTAGTTGTCATTGCGAGCGCAGCCAAGCAATCTTTCCTTTTTATTCGCTATCGTTGGCTGAGCGTGAAGGAAAGATTGCTTCGCTGCGCTCGCAATGACAGCCTTATATCCCGTTACAAAACTCTATGAAAAACACTTATACCACGCCCGCCGACTTCTGGAAAGAGCGCGACTTTGGGGCCAAAATCTCGGCTACGTTCGAGTTTATCAGCGCGCACTGGCGGCCGCTGGGCAAGTGCCTACTGTACTTCGTGCTGCCCTGCGCCCTGCTCATGGGCATCGGGCTGGGGCTATTCACCAACTCGATGTACAACCAAATGGGCGGGGCAATGGGCGGCCGAACAACGGGTTGGCACTCAACCGTGGACGCGCCAAATACCTCCCCTTTCAGCAGCTTCAATATCGGCGGTATGGCGGTCGGTATGGTCGCCACCATGCTGTCCTTTTTGCTGCTGGTGGGCACGGTGTACGGCTACCTGCGCGCCCGGCTGCATCTGCCCGCCACCACGCCCATCACGCCCGCCGTGGTGTGGGCCGAAATCAAGGGCCGGATGGGTAAGATGCTACTAATAATTGTGCTGGTGGGCGTGGCCTATATGGCCGTGGTACTGGGGGCGGTGGGGCTGTTCGCGCTATTTGCGCGCAACGGCGGCGATTCGGTGTGGTCGGCGCTGCTGGGGATGCCGCTGCTCTTCTCGCTGGTTGTGTACCTGGCCATCGTGCTCAGTTTATTTTTCCCGGTGCTGTGGCTCGAAGACGGCAACGTGTTCACTACCGTCGCCCGTTGCTTTCAGTTGATAAAGGGGCAGTGGTGGGCTACGTTCGGCCTACTGGCCGTTATTGGCATCATTCAGGGCGCGATGAGTATCGTTTTCGTCATTCCGCAGTACGCCGTGATGATTGGCAAAATGCTGCACGTGCCGGGGCTCAGCTCCGATGTGCTGGGCCTAATAGCGCAGTGCATTTACGCGGTCGGCATCATGTTCACCTACACCATTCCGCTGCTGGCGGTGGCGTTTCAATACTTCCATTTGGCCGAGCAAAAAGAAGGCTGGGGCCTGCGCCTGCTGGTCGATGCGCTGGGCCAGCCCCAGGTTATCCCGGTGGCCCAGTCCGGCCACTACCGGCCCGATGAGGAAGGTGAATACTAGCCCCAAAGCCCTGATTTGGGTTGTAGCGCAGGCTTTTAGCCCGCGCGTCTCGGGCGCATTTACGCGCGGACTAAAAGTCCGTGCTACGGTGCTGCTGCTCGCCCTGTCCTTCGCCGCGGCCGCCGCCCCGCCCCAGCCCCGCCAGTGGCGGGCCAAGGCCGACACCACGCTGGCCCCGCCCCTACCGGCCGACGCGGCAACCCAGTCGCCCGTGCGCCGCCCGGCCGCCGAGCGCCTGCAAGAGCTACGCGGCCAGCGCGAGTTTCAATACCGCGAGGGCAAGCCCGCCAATACCGACAGCTTTTGGGGCCGGCTGCTGGCCTGGCTATTGCGCCAGTTTAGCTCGATATTCGACACCCAGGGCGGGCGCACCGCCTGGGACACTGTGTTCTACGTGCTCATGGGCGCGCTGCTGGTTTTTGCCGCGCTCAAGCTGCTGCAAGTCGATATAACCAAGGTATTTGGGCGAGCTGCCCGCTCGCTGCCACTCGCCTACGAAACCGGCCAGGAGAACATCCACGAGCTGAATTTTGCCGAGGCGCTGGCCCAGGCCGAGGCCGCCGGCAACCTGCGCCTGGCCGTGCGCCTGGGCTACTTGCAGCTACTCAAGCAGCTCACCGACCGCGACCTCATCGACTGGCAACCCGACAAAACCAACCAGGCCTACCTGCGCGAATTGGAGGCCAGCCGCCCCGGCGCCCGCTCCGCCTTCGCCGAGCTCACCCGGCAGTTTGAGTACACTTGGTACGGCGAGTTGCCGGTACCGCTGGCGCTGTACCGGCAGGTACGCGAAACCCAGCACCAATTCGAGCAGCAGCTCAGCGGGGCCCGGGCGGTGAAGAGTTGAGCACGCTTGTCCTTGCGAGCGCCGCGGAGCAATCGCATCAGTTCAGCCGCGCCGTTTGGGGGCGATTGCTCCGCTACGCTCGCAAGGACAAACGAAATTTGCACCCTCACACCCTCCTCTCCCTTACCCTCGTACCCTAAAAACAAGCATGCCGCTTCCCCGCATTATTCTGGACTGTGAGCCGCTGAAGGACCGCAACAGCGGCTTCAGCCACTTTATGGTGCCGCTGGCCCACGAGCTTATTCGCCAGAACCAACGCTACCAATTGTACTGCTACGTGCCGCCCGCCGAGGTGGGCGGGCTGGGCAGCACGAGCGTGCGCTACCTCACCCAACGCAGCTTCCACAAATATTTCAATCCGCCTAGCTACGGCTTTCGGCTGTGGCACGCTACCTCGCAGCTTAGCTGGTACGTGCCCACCAGCCCCTTTACCAAGGTAGTCTTGACGGTGCACGACCTCAACTTTTTGCACGAAAAACCCGACGAGCGCACCTACACGCGGCAGCTGGCCATGGTGCGCCGCAACATCCGGCGGGCCGATTATCTGGTGACCATCTCCGACTACGTGCGGCAGGATATTTTGCGGCACGCCGACCTGCTGGGCTACTCGCCCAGTCAGCCGCTACGCTACGTGCGGCGCGGCGTCGAGCCAGTGGCGCCCGTGCCAGCCGGCCACGCGCCGGGCTACGTGCCCCAACGGCCGTTTTTGTTTGGGCTGGGTACGATTAATACTAAAAAGAACTGGCACGTGCTGCCCGCCTTATTACAAGGCAATGACTACGAACTGGTTATTGCCGGCAGCTTTGCCGAAGGCGACTACGTAAAAACCATCGAGGCCGCCGCCGCTGAGGCCGGCGTGGCCGACCGGGTGCACATCCTTATCCGCATCAGCGAGGCCGACAAAGCCTGGTACTACCAGCACTGCCTGGCCTACGCGCAGCCCTCGCTGGCCGAGGGTTTTGGCCTGCCAGTGGTCGAGGCTATGCAGCTTGGTAAGCCCGTATTTCTGAGCCGCCTGACGTCGCTGCCCGAGGTGGGCGGCGCGGCGGCGTATTATTTTGATGACTTTGCGCCGGCCGCGATGCGCCAAGTATTGGCCGCTGGCTTGGCCCAACACTCGCCCGAGCGGGCGGCCGCCGCCCAGGCGCAGGCCGCCCAGTTTAGCTGGGCGCAGGCCGCGGCCGATTATTTGGATATTTATGCTGAGTTACTCGGTCGCTAGCTTCCTATTTCACCGCTCACCACCTCACCACCTTGACTACTTTTCGCTGGTATCTGCTGGGAATTATCGTGCTGTTTGGCGGGTACGTGGCGCTGGAGTATTACCGGCCCAAGCCGCTCGACTGGTCACCCACGCTCAGCAACAAGGACAAGATTCCCTACGGCACTTACGCGCTCTTCGATGGCCTGCCGCAGGTGCTGGGCACCGATTCGGTGGCCAGCGTGCGCGAGCCCATCTACAACCAGCTGCTGGGCGCCGAGGAGCCGGATGGCCGCTCCTATCGCCGTTACTCCATCGAAGCTGACACCGCTACGGCCGCCACCGCCGACACTGTGGCTACCGAGCAAGTGCAGGCCGACACCACCACAACCGCCGAAGCTACCGATTCAACGACTGATGAGTTGGTGGATGAGGAGGAATACGAGGCTGATTACCCGGCTCAAATGGCCAGCTTACCATTGGTTGACACCCGCGCCAGCTACATTTTTGTCAACAGCGATTTCAACGCCAGCCGGCTCGAAACGGCGGCGCTACTACGCTTCGTAGCGGCGGGCCACGATGTCTTTATCGCCGCCGAGGATTTTGGTGCCGAGCGCCGGGGCTTTCTGGCCGACACGCTGGGCTTCCGCACGTTCGAGGCCGATACCACACGCCGCCTCTCGCAGGTGGTTCGGGATGAGCGCGTTACCGGTAAGTCCGATTCGGTGCAGCTGCATTTGCTGCGGTCGCGGCCGGGGCTGGCCACGGCCAATTTTCGCTTTGGCGCGGCCGCAGCCAGCTACCGACTGGCCCTCACCAAGCGCCGTCCGCACGCCGGCGCTACCCTCGCCGCCGACGAGCGCGGCCGGCCCGTGCTCGTGCGCCTCGACCACGGGCACGGGCATTTTTACCTGTGCTCGGTACCACTGACCTTCGGCAACTACTGGGTGCTGCGGCCCCGCACCGCCGATTTTGCCTTCGCGGCCCTCTCCTACCTGCCCGCCGGCCGCCCCGCCTGGTGGGACGAGTACCAAAAGCAAGGCCGCCCCGGCGAGCAATCGACGCTACGCGTGATTATGGCGCACCCGGCCTTGCGGACGGCCTACTACCTGGTGCTGGTGGTGGGGCTGCTGTTTGTATTCGTGGAGGCGCGGCGGCGGCAGCGCATCATCCCTATCCTCAATCCCTTGCCCAATACCACGCTGCTTTTCACGCGCACCGTGGCGGGCCTCTACCAGCAGGGCCGCAACCACACCAAAATTGCCGAGAAGAAAACGTCGCTCTTTCTGGATTACCTCCGCACCCGCTTCCACGAGCCCACGCCCGACTTAGCCGACGAAACCTTCCGCGAGCGCTTGAGCCAAAAAGCCGGCGTACCGCGCCTGCGGGTCGATGAGCTGGTGCGCCTCATCAACCACGCCCGCACCGCGCCCGCCGTCACCGACCAGCAGCTGCTTATCTTGAGCCGCGCTATCCGCGATTTTAAGCAGGAAGCACAATGATTAATTTATTGCACTTAGACCTACTTTTGCACTTTGGCATTTTATAATTATTCTAATAATATCTACCCAGGCACCTTATACACATATATAATATAAATAACCAGCCTAGACTGGCTGCAGAAATTATAATTATATAAAGCATCTTCTTAGCTATCCAATTCTACAAAAGCGAAGCTACACCGACTTTGCCAACTGCTGTCTCATGCAACCTCAGCCTCTCGACGAAACCAGCTTACCAATCAACTCCGGCAACCCAGACGCGCAACCCCTAGCCGAAGATGCGGGCGCTAGTTCGGGTCTGGCCGATGATTTTGGCCCCACTCAAGGCACTGCCGCCCCGGCCCCCACCGAGGCTAGTCGCCCGGCTGAAGAGGTGGCCACCGCCTTCGCCCCGCGCACCGATTTGTCGGTCCTCACGGCCCGCACCGAGGCCGTGCGCCAGCAAATTGGGCAAGTCATCGTGGGCCAGCAAGACTTGCTGCAACTACTGCTAGTGGCACTGCTCGCCGATGGGCACGTGTTGCTAGAAGGTGTGCCGGGTGTGGCCAAAACGCTCACGGCCAAGCTCCTGGCCCGCACGCTCGACGTACCGTTCAGCCGTATTCAGTTCACACCCGACCTGATGCCGGCCGACGTGCTGGGTACCAGCATTTTCCGGCCCGCGCAAGGCGACTTCGAGTTTCGGCCCGGCCCCATTTTCGCCAGCGTGGTCCTGATTGACGAAATCAACCGCGCCCCGGCCAAGACCCAATCGGCCCTGTTTGAGGTGATGGAGGAGCGCACCGTGACCCAGGACGGAACCACCCACCGCATGGGCTCGCCCTTCGTGGTGCTGGCCACCCAAAACCCAGTGGAGCAGGAAGGTACCTACCGCCTGCCCGAGGCCCAGCTCGACCGCTTCCTGTTCAAGCTGAATGTAGGCTACCCCACCCTGGCCGAGGAAGTGCAGATTCTGCAAGGCCACCACAGCGGCTTCGGTGGCACCCCTCTGGAACTGGTGAAGCCGGTGCTCTCCGCCCAGGATTTGGCCGACCTGCGGAAGCAAGTGGGCCAGCAGCGCGTAGAAGCCAACGTGCTGGAATACATCGCCAAAATAGTGGGCCAGACCCGCGCCCACAAGGCGCTGTACCTGGGCGCGTCGCCCCGCGCTAGCCTGGCCCTGCTCAACGGCGCCAAGGCCCTGGCCGCCCTGCGTGGCCGCGACTTTGTGACGCCCGAAGACGTGCAAATGCTGGCCGGGCCGGTGCTGCGCCACCGCATCATGCTCACGCCCGAGCGCGAGATGGAAGGCGGCACGCCCGATGAGGTGGTGAAGGCCATAGTTCAGAGCGTAGAGGTGCCACGGTGAGGTGGCCCGGCTGGAAAGTGCTAGTCCTAGCTGGCGCTAGTTGCTGCGGTGGCTGCCAGAAACGAGGGGTAGAAGGCATTTCCATCAACGGCACCTTAACCGACCGGCAAGACTACACGACCAACCGACGAATGTGCCAACTCATCTCGCGGTCGCTGCACCACGACAGCCAAGCGCTAGCCCAACTAGTGGCGCTTGACTGCGGTGGCGCGGCGGGCTGCTACGACTTAGGCGACGTGATTCTCCAGATTCTATGCCAGGTTGGCGAACCGGAGTTTATGCGGATGACAGCAAATTTCTCACTCCAGCAGCAACGAGAAGTGCGTAGCTTTTTAGAAGTCGGGCTAGAATATGGCGGTTCCTCGGTGCGCAAGCGTTTAGGCAACTTCATTCACGAGCAATTTCCGCTTCTTGATAATCAGCTTGCTGAGTAAATAACTACTCAATTATGCTCCGAATTTTCCTTTTCCTCTGCTCACTTATCGCATTGACGAATATGCGGGCGACCGCTTGTGGCTGCGTTGGTACATCCACTGTTGCGGGCGGGCTTATGCGGTCAGATTTTGTGGCCGTTGGTACAGTCAAAGCTAAGCCTCTCATTACTGCTACCACTGCCCTTAAAGAAGCTAAGTACGTAGCTGTTCTTAACACTGTCGATACTTTATCTTTTTGGAAACAGTATAGATATACCGTAGAAATCGAAGAGGTATTCAAGGGCAAGCTTTATCAGAAAACCGTCGAAATTTTTACTGGCTTAGGTGGTGGCGATTGTGGTGTTAAGTTCTTAGTCGGGAAACAATATACTATTTATGCAAAGTCACAACGCACCCGCAATTTTAATGGCAAACAGCTAAAGGTTTCTCCCTTTCTCACAACTGATATCTGCACCCGAACTATTGAGGCGAATGAGACTAAATTGACAGAATTGCGAAAAGCAAACTCGCGTTAAATTGAGTTCTACAGCCTTTTCCCGCCGTTAATTCCTATGTCCTATTCCCTCCCCTGGCTCCTCCAGCAACCGCCCGCCGAAACCAAATACCTCTTCTTTTGGGGCCACACGCCGAAGCAAAAAGACGCCGTTGATAAAAGCTGCTTTAGCCAATGGTACCCGGCCGCTTTCACGGTGGCCGGCGACACCTACGCCACCGCCGAGCACTGGATGATGGCCGAAAAAGCCCGCCTTTTTGGAAACGAAGACGTGCATGCCCGCATCATCGCCGCCCGGCACCCGGACGAGGCCAAGAAGCTGGGCCGCCAGGTCACGGGCTTCGACCCGCAGGTGTGGGACGAGCAGAAATACGAGTCGGTGCAGGCTGGTAATTACCAGAAGTTCAGCCAACACCCGCAGCTGAAAGATTACCTACTCACGACCGGCGACCGGGTGCTGGTCGAGGCCAGCCCGGTGGATGCCATTTGGGGCATCGGGCTGGCCGCCACGCACCCCGATGCTATGCAGCCGGCCAAGTGGCCCGGTGAAAACTTACTGGGCTTTGCCCTGATGGAAGTCCGCGACCAGCTACGCCGCTTATGAGCTTTTTCCTTACGCACCGCTTTTTCTACCTGTTTGCGGCACTCATTACGGGCTTCGTAGTGGCGTTTTTTCTGCCGTGGCTGCTCGGGCCGATGCAGGTGCTGCTGGGCGCGGCCGTGCTACTCACGCTGCTCGATGCGGTGCTGCTCTACGCGCCGGGGCAGGGCGGCGGGCAGCCGGTATTTGGGCGGCGGGTGCTGGGCGACAAGCTCTCGAACGGCGACGACAACGAGGTGCAGCTGTACCTGGAGAGCCGCTATCGCTTTGGCATTCAGGTGGAGGTAATTGACGAAATTCCGCACCAGTTTCAGCGGCGCGACGTGCTGTTTGAGGTTAGCGTCGCGCCGGGCCAGACGGGCATTATCACCTACAAGCTGCGGCCCACTAAGCGCGGTGAGTACGAGTTTGGGGCCGTGAATGTGTACGCGGCTTCGCCACTGGGACTGGTGCGGCGGCGCTTCCGCTTCGACCAAAACCGGGTGGTGCCGGTGTACCCGTCGTTTTTGCAGATGCGGCAGTACGAGCTGCTGGCCATCCACAACCGCCTCACAGAGGTGGGCGTGAAGCGCATCCGAAGGGTAGGCCAGAGCATGGAGTTTGAGCAAACCCGGCCCTACGCCAGCGGCGACGACCCACGCAACATCAACTGGAAAGCCAGCGCCCGCCGCGCCACCGGCGGCCCTACCGACACGCTGATAGTCAACCACTTTCAGGATGAGCGGGCGCAGCAGGTGTTTTGCCTCATCGACAAAGGCCGCGTGATGCGGATGCCCTTCGCGGGCCTCAGCTTACTCGACTACGCCATCAATGCCACGCTGGTAATGAGCAACATCGCGCTCATCAAGCACGATAAGGCGGGCCTCATCACGTTCTCAAATAAGCCCGGCGCTACCGTGCCCGCCGAGCGCCGAGCCGGCCACCTGCGCACCATCCTGGAGGTGCTGTACCGGCAGAAAACGCAGTACCTCGAAACCGACTACGAGCTGCTTTACGCCACGGTGCGCGCCAAGATTAAACAGCGCAGCCTGCTAATTTTGTTCACCAACTTCGAGACCTTGCAGGGAATGGAACGGCAATTGCCTTACCTGCGGGGCCTGAGCAAGTCGCACCTGCTGCTGGTCGTTTTCTTCGAAAACACCGAGCTGCGCAGCTACCTCGACGCGCCCGCCGCCACCACGGCCGACGTATACAACCAAACCATCGCCGAAAAATTTCAGCAGGAAAAGCGGCAAATAGTGCTCGAATTACAGCGCTACGGCATCCAAGCCCTGCTGACACCGCCGCAATTGCTGACGGTGAACACGATAAATAAGTACCTGGAATTCAAGGCCAGGGGATTGATATGATAACGCAGAGTTTCGCAGAGTTGGCAGAGTTTCGCAGAGTTTTTTCCCGTTGGCCTTTGCGAAACTCTGCCAACTCTGCGAAACTCTGCGCGCTTTTTCTCCTGCTGAGTTTTGCCGCCCACGCCCAGCGCCCACTCATGCCGCTGCCCGTGCAGGCCGAATGGCAGCCCGGCTACTACCGCTTCCAGACCGCGCCGCTGCCCGCGCTACGCCGCCAGGTTACCGGCCCCGCCGGCTCGACCGATGAGAGCTACCACCTGCGCGTGACAGCGGCCGGGGCCAGCCTCACGGCGGTGAGTGCGCTGGGGATTCAGCGCGGCATCGCCACGTTTCGGCAGGTTATTGAACGCACGCCTCGCGGCTGGCGGGCGCAGTTTTGCGACGTCCGCGACTGGCCGCGCTTCAAGTGGCGCGGACTGCTGCTTGACCCAGCGCGGCACTTTTTGCCGGTGGCCATTATCAAGCGTAATATCGACGGCATGGCCGCCGTAAAGCTCAACGTGCTGCACTGGCACCTGAGCGACGACCAAGCGTTTCGGGTGGAGTGCCGCACGTTTCCGCGCCTCAACCAGGCCAGCACCGACAAGCAGTTTTACACCCGCGCTCAGGTGCGCGAGGTACTGGCCTACGCCGCGGCGCGGGGCATCCGGGTGGTGCCCGAGTTCGACATGCCGAGCCATACCACGAGCTGGATTGTGGCCTACCCGCGCCTGGCGTCCGTCGATTCAGCCTACGCGCCCTACACCCTGTGGCGCACCACCAACGTGGCCATCGACCCCACCCGGCGTAGCACCTACGCCTTCATCGACTCGCTGCTGACCGAGATGACGGCGCTGTTTCCGGACCCGTTTTTCCACGCGGGCGGCGATGAAAACGACGGCCGGCAGTGGCGGCGCACGCCGCGCATCGTGGCCTTTATGCGGGCACACAAGCAGGTGAAGGCCGATGGCGTAACGCCCGACAAGCATCTGCTCCAGCTGTACTTCAGCCAAAAAGTGGACTCCCTAGTGCGCCGCCATGGCAAAGTAATGGTGGGCTGGGACGAGATACTCGGCCCTGGCCTGCCCCGCGATGTGGTGGTGCAAAGCTGGCGCGGCCCCAAAGCCATGGCCCAAATAGTGCAGCAAGGCCACCCGGCGTTGCTATCGGCCGGCTACTACCTTGACCTCTACCTCTCGGCGGCCAGCTCCTACGCTGCCGACCCACACGCGGGCGTGCCCGACTCGCTGCGCGCCCGCGTGCTGGGCGGCGAGGCCGCTATGTGGAGCGAATTTGCCGACAGTGTAGTGTATGAGAGCCGCGTATGGCCCCGCGCCGCTACCGTGGCCGAGCGCCTCTGGAGCCCCGCCGCCCTCACCCAGGATGTACCCGATATGTACCGCCGCCTCGCCGTGGTGAGCGACGAGCTCGATGCGCTAGGCCTGCGCCACCGCCACGCCCCGGCCGCCCTGCTGCGCCAAATGGCGGCCCCCTACCCCGTCGCCCTACCCGCACTGCAAACGCTGGCCGCCGTGCTGGAGCCCGTAAAAGAGTACAAACGCCACTTTCAGGGCTTCAAATACACCACCGAAACTCCCCTCAATCGCCTGGTCGATGCCGCCCCGGCTGAGTCGGAGGTAGCTCGCCGCTTCAGCGTCACGGTCGATAGCCTGCTGGCCGGCCAGCCAGTGCTGACTACCCTTGTGCCCACGGTAGCGCCCCTACCCCTCACGCCCGCAGCCCGCGGCCAGTTGGCTCATTTGCAGAAGCAGGTGCAGCAGTGGCAGCCAGTCAGCCAGGTGCTCACGCCGCTTTTCGTAGTTTCCCCTTCGCTGGCCGAATATGCCCCGCTAGCCACGCAGCTTTCCGCTATTGCTACGCTGCTCCAGCAGCGCCTAACGCAGCTAGCGAGCGGCCAGCCCATACTCCCCGCCTGGCAAACGGAAGCTAAGCTTCAGCTCGACGCCGCCCAAAAGCCGGTTGGACAGACGGAATTGGCGATTATTAAGGCGGCTAGAAGGCTGATTGGGTTGTAAAAACAGCTTCGAATAGTTGCTATTTAATTGCCAGCATTATGGAAGATAATTCATCGGGTAAGGCAGCTTGGGTGGAAGCTGACGCGGCAACAGTGTTTTTCATCTTGGATACGCAGTTCGGCGACCAGTTGCTATCACTGCCAAGCGCATCTCCTGTCTGGCTGGTTGCCAGCGCACTGAATACCCCAATAGTAAGAGAGTTCCGGGCTAATACCCAGACCATGGGCACCCAAGAGGTTACTACATTTACTTACCTACCTACTGGAGATTTAGCCAGCTTTTTCGAGTCGATGCTGATTACCATCTATGAGCACCACGGCCCTATGAGCCGCAAGAATGGTTATTCAGCCCTTATAGTGATAGGCCTGCCCATCACGCCAGTAATTGAAGAAATACTAGCGAATGATAACCTAGAAATCAGTCGCATAACTGAAAATGGGTTCGTAGCTAAGCGGCTTGATTAGTAGCTATTTCTGATTCCGCACCGCAATTAGCTCCGCCGCTACGCTCACCGCGATTTCCTCCGGCAAGCGGCTGTTTATCGGCACCCCAACCGGCCCGCGCAACCCGCTTAAATCAAACCCTTCTTCGACTAGCACCCGGCGCAGCTCGGCTACTTTGGTGGCGCTGCCCAGCACACCGAGGTAGCGATACTCGTGGCCCAGCAGCCGGCGCAGCACCACTATATCGGTGCGGTAGCCGACGGTCATAACAACTACGTAGCAGTGCGGGCCGGGCGGCACAGCCAAGGTTTCGTAGTTGACCTGCTGGCGGTGATGGGCGAAGCGGTTGGCGGCCAGCGTGGGTAGGTCAACGCGGTCGTCGAGCACCGTTAGTTCAAATTCGAGGTTGCTGGCCACCTGCGACAACGCCAGGCTAACGTGCCCGCCGCCTACTATAATGAGCTGGTCGCGGAAACCCAGCTGCTCGCGGTAGTACCAAGCTAGGCCGGGTTGGTAATCATAGAAATTGGCGGGCACCCCGCTCACCAAACGCAGCCCGTCGGCTTCGCTCACTTCCCACGCGCCCTTATCGAAGTTGCGGAGCTCTTCTTCGATGGCCGCTACCACCGCCAAATCGGTGGGCCGCAGGGGCCACAGCAGCACCTCCTGCTCGCCGGCGCACATCATGCCCGAGCGGTCGGCTGGGGCCTCGCGCCGATGAATCTGGGGGCGCAGTAGCGGCGCGTAGTCGCCCGCGTGCAGGCGCTGGCGGGCCAGCTCCACCCACTTGTGCTCCATAATGCCGCCGCCGATGGAACCAGCCACTGCCTCGGCGGTCACGGTCATTTTGAAGCCTTGGCGGCCGGGGCTGCTGCCTTCGCTGCGCACCACGCACAGTAAGGCGGCGGGGCGGCCAGCGCGCAGGGCGTTGGCAGCCATGGTCCAGATGGGCAGGTCGCGGGGCAGTGTGGGCATGAAACTTAATAAATCATCCTTTTACTACGCACGGTATTCAAGGCAGACAATCAATGGTATTTATATTATTTCAAAATTGCTTGCTGCATCACACCATTTTTAATTTGCAATTCCTCATATACAGCCATTTTCTCCGTTAATCGACTATCCTTCATTTCATACTCCTTATGATAATATCTAGTGGCATTATACAAAGCATTTGAAAATGTTATATCGAGATAATTATAGTTGATACTCTGCGTATCATGCAATAAAGCTCCAATTAACTTTTTGTCACTACTAGGCAATAGTGCGCTTTTAGCTTTAAAAAAGCATTATCCTTTAGTACAGTCACACTCAAATAATAAGGGTCGGAGGCAATATCTCCCCCAGCTTGCCATAAACTAACAGTTATTGTATCAGTGGGAAATGCTCTTTTGATAGCCTGGAGCTTATCTAATGCAATGTATTCGCCTTTTGAAATATAAGAGCCGCCATTTTGTTGTTCTGCATACGTTCCACAGGGAATACCATTGCAGAATGATTGATGAGCCTGGCTTGCGTTATCAACTGTTTTCAGCGCACCGGTAAATAATGCATTATTTTTCCTTAAATAGACAAGTCGATTTATGTATATATCACTTTCGGCAGCAAATGATTCTTTATACATCCAGTAGCAACTAGCCGCTAATAGACAAATAGTAATAGCTATCCATTTCATAATTAATACCGCCTACGGTGACTACTTTGAAATAAGTAATAATTCAAAAAACTTATTAATACACTTGTTTATGATAATTCACTCCCGCACTACCGTGCCCGTGATGTAGCCATACGGCGCATCGGTCGCCACGAATACTTCGTTGGTGTTCTCCTGGCCGAAGGGCGTGAGGTTGAACGGAATGTGGTGCTTGTTGGGCATGATGAGGCTGATTTCCTGCACCTCGTCGGTCGTCTGCAGGATTTTCTCGCCGATGGCGTAGAGCGTGTGCTGCACCGACAGGCTCTGGTGCCCGGCAAACGTGCGCAGCAGCGTGGTGCGGATTTGCTGGTAGAGCGCTTCGAAATCGAGGTCGGCGCTGGTGTAGGGCCACTCGGCCTCGCACTCGGTGGAAAGGATGCGGTCGGTGGTTTCGGGCAGCGTGGTGTACTCGTCTTTGGGGTAGCCCACGAAGCCCGAATCGGCAGTTTTAGCCAGTAGCAGGCCTTTTATGCCGGCCGATACGGTGAGCGTGCCGTCGGCACTCAGTTCCACCACGGCGCGGCGCTTTTCGGAGCCGCCGCCCGTGAAAGCGTGCGGGTGGTCTTGGCCATCGAAGTGCATGCGCTGCCAGAGGTGCTCTAGTATCTCGATGCGCGCCTTGCTCACCTGGGCATTGCGCGACACGAAATGCCGGGCCAGTACCAGCCCAAACGCCTCGATGGCACCCGTAAAATGCTCGCGAGCCAGAGCGTAGACCGTGTTTTTCTGGGTATCGGTGGGCAGGATGAGCGAGTTGTCGCCCAGCGTGTGGGCGGTGTCGAAATCGCCCGTCAGCTGCACAGCCACCGACACCTGCCGAAACTCGTGGTGGTCGGCGTGGCGAATAATGCGCGACAAATTGATGGCCTGCTTGCCGTAGGCGTTGGCTGCGAGTTTGATAGGCATGGGCGTAGATTGCGGGCCAGGAAAGAGCGGCAAGATAGCCGTTAATCCGTTGCTGCCGAAGCCCGCGCCCCATGCCCGACCTCGCCCTAAAAAGTACTGCCGTAGTCACGCCCACCGGCCCGCGCCCGGCCCTGCTGCTACTGCAAAACGGCCGCATTGCCGACATGCTGCCAATCGATGCGGCCGTGAACGTGCCCGTGCTTGACCTTGGCGAGGCGGCCGTGCTGCCCGGCGTTATTGACCCGCACGTACACCTCAACGAGCCCGGCCGCACCGACTGGGAGGGCTTCGACACGGGCACCCGCGCCGCGCTGGCCGGCGGCCTGACGACGCTGGTCGATATGCCGCTCAACTCATCTCCGGTTACGACTTCGTTCGAAAATTTGCGCATCAAGCAGGCCGCCACGCAGGGCCAATTGCACACCAATGTGGGCTTTTGGGGTGGCATCGTGCCCGGCAATGCGGCCGAGGTCGAGCCGCTCATTGCAGCGGGCGTGCTGGGCTTTAAGGCCTTTTTGACGCACTCGGGCATTAATGATTTTCCGAATGCTACCGAGGCAGATTTGCGGCAAGTGATGCCGCTGCTGGCAAGACACGGCCTGCCGCTGCTGGTGCACTGCGAGCTGTCCGAAGACAATGAAGAGTGGAAAAAGGGCGACACCCGCTCGTACCAAAACTACCTCGCCTCGCGGCCCAAAAGCTGGGAAGACGAGGCGATAAAGCTGATGATTCGGCTGTGCGGTGAATACCGCTGCCCGGTGCACATCGTGCACCTGTCGTCGGCCGATTCGCTGCCCGCCATTGCCGAGGCCAAGGCGCAGGGCCTGCCGCTGACTGTAGAGACGGGCCAGCACTACCTATTCTTCAACGCTGAGGAAATTGCCGACGGTCAGACGCAGTTCAAGTGCGCGCCGCCCATCCGCGAGCGGGCTAATAATGAGCGGCTGTGGCAGGCGCTGCAAAGCGGCCTCATAGACTTCGTGGCCACCGACCATTCGCCCGCCCCGCCCGACCTCAAGCAGCTCGCCAGCGGCGATTTTGCCACCGCCTGGGGCGGCATTGCCTCGCTGCAACTGGCGCTGCCTGTGCTGTGGACGGCCGCCCGCCAGCGCGGTGCCACGCTCACCGACCTGGCGCGTTGGCTTAGCGCCAATCCGGCCAAGCTCGCTGGTTTAACGCACCGCAAAGGCCAGATTAGCGTTGGCTATGATGCTGACTTGCTGGTGCTGGCACCCGACGCCACGTTCACCGTAACCGAGGCGCTGTTGCACCACCGGCACAAGGTATCGCCCTACTTGGGGCGCGAGCTGGCGGGCGTGGTCACGCACACGTTTTTGGCGGGCGAGGAGGTCTTTCGCCACCCCGATTTTTTACATCTTAACCGGGGGCAGCTGCTAACGCGATATCCGTATTTGTAGCGTAAGCTTTAGCTTGCGAGCGAGCGCAGCGAGCATCCGCGTTGGCATACGTTCGCTGACGTGGCTGCTCGCTGCGCTCGCTCGCAAGCTAAAGCTTACGCTACACTCCTATATGTCTAACTACCAAGCCCGCACCGCCCGCATTCTAGACCGCATTGAGCAGCTCGCCGCCATTAGCGAAAACGCCGAGGGCGTGACGCGCCGGTTTGGTACGCCCGCTTTTGTGCACGGGCGCGACCTCGTGCAACGCTGGTTTGAAGCGGCCGGCTTGGCTGTCCACATCGATGGCATTGGCAACCTGCGTGGGCGCTTGCCTAGCCCGCAGCCGGGGGCCAAAACCTTCGTGTTGGCTTCGCACATCGACACGGTGGTAAATGCCGGCAAGTACGACGGCCCGCTGGGCGTGCTCATGGCGCTGGATTTGGCGGAGAGCGTCATTGAGCAAGGTATTGCGCTACCCTTCAACTTAGAGGTCATTGCGTTTAGCGACGAAGAAGGCGTGCGCTTTCATACCACGTACCTGGGCAGCAAGGTCGTAACGGGGGCTTTTGAGCCCACCCTTTTATCAAAAACCGATGCTGACGGCATCACCCTGGCGCAAGCCATTGCCGACATGGCAGGCGGCGATGCCACGCAGCTGGCCGCTGCTGCGCTGCCCGCCGACGAGTGGCTGGGCTACTTTGAGCTGCACATCGAGCAGGGACCGGTGCTGTGGGAAAATCGCGTGCCTATCGCGCTCGTTACGGCCCTAGCCGGGCAGCAGCGCGTGGAGCTAACGTGGCAAGGCATGGCCGGCCACGCCGGCACCGTGCCGATGCTCCTACGTCAGGATGCGCTGGCCGCCGCCGCCGAATTTGTATTGGCCGCCGAGGCTTTCGCCCTGCGCCACGGCCAAGGGCTGGTGGCCACCGTGGGCCAACTGCGCATTCCCAATTCCGCCAGCAACGTTATTCCCGGCCAGGTGGTCCACAGCCTCGATTTGCGCAGCCCCGACGCCACGCAGCTGGCCGCGGCTTATACCGACTTGCAGGCTCAGGCCAAAGCCATTGCGGCGCGGCGCGGCGTGGCGCTCGATTGGCAATTGGTGCAATACACCGCGCCCGTGCAGTGCGATGCGGGCCTGAATGCCCTGCTGGCCCAGGCCATCGCGGCCGACGGCCACGAGGTGGTGCGCCTAGTGAGCGGCGCGGGCCACGATGCGGTGCCCGTATCGGCGGTAGCGCCGGCTACTATGGCTTTTATTCGCTGCTACAAAGGCATCAGCCACAACCCGTTGGAAAACGTGGAGGCGGCCGACGTAGCGGCGGCGCTGGCCGTGGCCGAGCGGTTCTTGTTGAATTTAATAATGGGGCATGCAGCGCGCAGCGAAGCATCTCGCGTGGCGTAGTAATTTCTTGCGTAAGCAACGAGGCGAGCGAGATGCTTCACTGCGTTCAGCATGACAACCCACCTTTTACTTCCCTAAAACCCCATGGAACTAGGCTCCACTACCCGCTCCGTTGTGCGGCGCAACCACGCCATTATCGCGCCCGATGGCTACATCAACAGCAACGTGCCCGGCTGGACCGGCTGCACCGTCAACGTCATCATCAACGAGCAAATGGGCGCGCGGCTCTGCCAAACGCTCGTGACCCTTACCGACGCGGGACAGCTGACGGGCCGCACCGAGGCCAGCCAGATTTTTTTCTACGTGGTGCAGGGCCAGGTGCAGGCCACCATCGGTGACGACAGCCGCATTCTGACAGTGGGTAAATTCGTGTACGTGCCCATTGGCCAGGAATACGTCTTCAAAAACCCGACGGCTAACACGCAGGTGCTCACCTTCCATAAGGTGTATGAGCCGCTGGTGGGCCATGCCGTACCCGGTGTGTACTGGGGCGAGAAAGACGACAGCAAAGCCCCCATCTACATGGGCGACGAGGCGTTGCGCATTCAGGAGCTGCTGCCCAATGAGCTAGGCTTCGATATGGCGGTCAATATCTTCACCTACCAGCCCGGCGGCAACCTGCCGATGGTGGAAACCCACATTATGGAGCACGGCCTGCTGTACTTGCAGGGCCAGGCCATTTATATGCTCGACCAGCAGTGGTATCCAGTCAAAAAAGGCGACTCCATCTGGATGGCGCCGTACTGCCAGCAGTGGGCCGCTTCGATTGGCAAGGAGCCATCGGTTTATATTTATTATAAGAACGTAAACCGCTTTCCAACGGTGGTGTGATGTACCGTGGACTCTGCGAGTCCGCGAGTAGCTTGGGCCAAATCGCCTCTTTTTTACCGTTCTACGCGCGGACTCGCAGAGTCCACGGTACATGCAATGACCCTTTCCGACCTCAACGCCCTCTCCCCCGACGCCCGCGTCGATGCGCTGCGCACCTGCTGCGGCTCGTCGGTTTGGGCCGATACCATGAACCAGCTGTTTCCCTTCGCCACGGCCGAAAAGCTCTACGCGGCGGCCGATGCCATTTGGGACGGCCTGACGGAAACCGACTGGCGCGAGGCTTTTACCCACCACCCCAAAATCGGGGATGTGGACGCGCTGCGCGAGAAATTTGCCAGCACGGCCACCTGGGCGGCCGGCGAGCAGGGCGCCGTGCAGCAAGCCTCGGAGGCTACGTTGCAAGGGCTAAAGGCGGGCAATGAGGCCTATGAGCAGCATTTTGGCTACATCTTCATCGTGTGCGCCACCGGCAAATCGGCCGATGAAATGCTGGCGCTGTTGCAAGCCCGGCTGCCGCACTCGCCCGCCGAAGAAATCCACGTTGCGATGGCTGAGCAGGCCAAAATCACGCGCTTGCGCCTCGAAAAACTACTCGCATGAGCCAGCTTACCACGCATATTCTCGATACCACCAAGGGCCGGCCGGCGGCGGGCGTTACCATCGTGCTCTACGAGCCAGCGGGCGACGATTGGCGCGAAATAGCCCGCGGCACGACCAACGCCGACGGCCGTATTGCCGACCTTTTTCCTCAGGCTAAAGTCCTTGCGACGGGAATGTATAAGCTCAAATTTCTGACCCAGGAATACTTCGAGCGCGACGGCACGGCACATTTTTACCCCTTTGTGGAAATCTGCTTTACCGTGGCCGACGCGTCGCACTACCACGTACCGCTGCTACTCAATCCGTTTGGGTTCAGCACGTACCGGGGCTCCTGAATTTGTAAAACGGGGTGGCACTCCGTTTATGCACCTGCTTAGCGAGAAACGGAGTGCCACTCCGTTTTACATCTTATGAAACTCAGCCTCCAGGACTCCGATAAAACGGCTTTGCTCGACCAGCTCGGCGAGGCCAATCTACGCTTTCAGCACACCTACCCCGGCGACCGGCCCGACCGCCAGCCCGTGCACACCGTGTACGGCGGCGCCAACCTCTTCAAGGCCGACACCTGCGTGCGAATGGGTGAAATCGCCCTGCGCAACCTCCAGACCTACGCGCCCAACTTCGTGGAACTGGCCCGCGTGTTCCAATTCGCTGGCCACGAGCACCTGCCCACGCTCGAAAAAGACATTCACGACCTCACCGACTACCTCGACAAGCTACCCGCCGACCAGCGCCGCCAAGAGCCCGCCTGGCTGGCCTATACCGTGTACAACAAGATTGTGCAGAAGCTCAAAACCGAGGCCGTCGAGGATTTCCGCATTGATTTTGAGGATGGCTTTGGCAACCGGCCCGATGCCGAGGAAGACGCCACCGCCGTGCAAGCCGCCCACGAAGTGGCCAAGGGCATGGCGCAGGGCACGCTTTCGCCCTTCATTGGCATCCGCATCAAGCCCTTTACCGAAGACCTAAAGGCGCGCGGCGTACGCACGCTCGATATCTTTTTGAGCACCTTGCTCGAAGCCACGGGTGGCAAGCTGCCCAACAACTTCGTGGTGATGCTGCCCAAGGTGACGATACCGGAACAGATGACCACGATGGTACGCTTCTTCGAACTGCTGGAAAAAGCCAACGGCCTGGCGCCCGGCGCTTTGAAAATGGAAACGATGGTGGAGGCCACCCAAATCGTGATGGACGACGAGGGCCGAAATCCGCTCATGCGCATCATTCGGGCCAGCGAGGGGCGCTGCATCGCGGCGCACTTCGGCACCTACGACTACACAGCCTCGGCGGGCATCACGGCAAAATACCAGACCATGGCGCACCCGGTTTGCGATTTTGCGCACCATATGACCAAGGTGGCGCTCGGCGGCACCGGCATCTTCCTCAGCGACGGGGCTACCAACGTGATGCCCATCGGTCCGCACCGGGGCGATAACCTGACCTTTGCGCAGCTGCGCGAAAACCAGGACGCCGTGCACAGCGGCTGGCGCCAGGCCTACCACCACACCATGCACTCGCTCATCGGCGGCCTCTACCAGGGCTGGGACCTCAACCCCGCGCAGCTGCCCATGCGCTACGCGGCCACCTACAATTTCTTCCTCAGCTCCTACGAAGGCGCCGTGCACCGCCTCAAAACCTTCGTGGAGCGGGCCGCCATTTCGACCCTCACCGGCGATATTTTCGACGATGCGGCCACTGGCCAGGGTTTGCTCAACTTCTTCCTCAAAGCCCTGAACTGCGGCGCTATTTCGGAAGAGGACATCGTGCCTACCGGACTCACGATTGAGGAAATCGAAACCCGGTCGTTCTACCGCATCATACAAGGTCGCCGCAAGGCGTAGCCGCCGGATGTGCCGTGTTATCGCGCCCAGCTTGCCTGGCTTTTAGCGCTACTCGCTCCAACAACTACTCCGTAGGTCCCAGCGTAAACCTAAGCCAGGAGGCGAAACCATTCGCCGCTTAGTTTTTTCGCGATGTCACTTTTTGGAAACGATAAATTGAAGGGTAAGCGCGTGGCTATTATTGCCACCGACGGTTTTGAGCAGGTAGAGCTGACTGGGCCGCAGAAATTCTTGAAGAATGAAGGCGCTGAGGTGCACGTGGTGTCGCTGAAAAGCGGCAGCATCAAAGGTTGGGACATGACGGACTGGGGCGATAAGGTAGACGTGGACAAGACCATCGACGAAGTGAAGGTGGAAGACTACGATGCGCTGGTGCTACCCGGCGGCCAGATAAACCCCGACAAACTGCGCCTAGAGCCAAGTGTGGTCGACTTTGTGCGTGAGTTTGCCCATTCCGGCAAGCCGGTGGCCGCAATCTGCCATGGCCCTTGGGTGCTTATCGAGGCCGATGTGGTGCGCGGCAAGCACGTAACCAGCTGGCCCAGCCTGAAAACCGACCTGCGCAACGCCGGCGCCGAGTGGCAGGACTCAGAAGTAGTGGTTGATGGCAACTTTATCACCAGCCGCAAGCCCGACGACCTCAAAGCTTTTAATCAGAAGATTGAGGATTTGCTCACCACGCCTCGCTAGTCTTCTAAACCGGATTATACCCACCCCAAAAACGCCCGCCCCGGCTCCGCTTTCGCGGACCGGGGCGGGCGTTTTTGGCGGCTGGCGGCTCGCCTAAGCTCCGCTACCAGTCGGTGCGCCGCAGCTTATCAGGCTGCAAAAGCCTGATTCCTTTGGGCGTAACTTCCAGCAAGCCGTCGTGCCGAAACTCGCTGAGCGTGCGGCTCAGCGACTCGGGCGCGATGCCAACCACGGCGGCTAAGTCATCGCGCGAGAGTTGAATGAGCGCCTCGGCCGCTTCGTTGGGCTTGGCGTGGTCGTAGAAGCCGAGCAGGGCATTGGCCACGCGGCGGCGCAGCGAGTTGTAGGCCATGTCGAGCAGCTGCTCTTCGCGCTCGCGCTTGCGGCCGGCCAGCAGACGCACCAGCTGCTGGCTCACCTCGGGGTTACGCAGCAGTTGGGCAAAATCGTCGGCCGGGATGTAAAACAGCGTCGAGTCTTCGAGGGCCACGGCCGAATCGTAGTACACGGCACCTTCGAGCAGGGCTTTATAGCCAAAAAACTCGCCCGTTTGGTAAAAGCCCGTTATCAGCTCCTTACCCGAGGCGGTGGTTTTGCTGATTTTTACGCGGCCGGCCTGCACGTAGTACAAGCGGGTGGGTTCGTCGCCTTCGGCGTAGATAATCTGGCGGCGCGGCACCGGGTGCGGCTTACGGTCTACGATGAGCGCCAATAGGTTGCTCCGCTGCGAGGCCACAAAATCGGACGGGCCGGTGGCTACTACCGGCAGCACCTCCTCGGCGGGCGGGCTCAGCTGGTGGAAGCGCGTGAAACGCCCCGCAATGGCGCTCAGCAGCTCGCTGCTCTCGAAGGGCTTGGTGAGGTAGTCGTCGGCCCCCAGCTCCATGCCGCGGCGCACCTCAGCCCGCCCGGCGTGTGCCGTGAGGAAAATAAACGGCACCCGCGCCAGGCGCGCATTCTGGCGGAAGCTGTAGAGCACGCCGTAGCCGTCGAGCACGGGCATCCCAATGTCGCACAGCACGAGGTCGGGCCGGCTGGCCTGCGCTTTTTCGACCCCGATTTTGCCGTTTTCGGCGGTACTCACGGCGTAGCCTGCCAGGGTCAGTAGTTCGGCGGTGCTGGTACGGGCCGCCTCGTCATTATCTATTAGTAGTATCGTTTTCATGTAAACTAATCCGCTGCTCGCTGAGCACTCAATCGACCTTAATTGGTGAGCGAAGAGCATGAGCAAAAAATATCCTATAAAATCTTATAAACAAGCAATTTATTCGCCCAATTATTCTGCTTTCTGAGCCTAAAGTTCCCCAAGTTTAAGGCCATAACAACCATCAGCAGGACTGGTGATAATTCTCATGGGTTCTGGTAACCGCAGTCATGTCACCCCCGCTGGCTCTGAAATAGTTTTGCCTCATCATTCACCACCTACTTAGCGCCGAGCTTTATTTTTTAGGTAATCATCCCATTATCCTGCTGCCCACGCCTGCCAATCGCATCAAGTTTACCTAGTCAGCCGGCCCCGCCTAGTGGCTTGCTCATTTCATAAGGTTGCGTGCGGCAAGCCACCTTGCCCGGCCCACCTACCATTAGCAAGCCCCAGCCTACTCGCAAAGTAACGGCTTGCCCCGACAACTGCTTCAACAAAAGCCAACTTCCTTCCTAGCAATTACTTACATATTATTTTTAATTAACCCAATGGCCTACAGCATTTCTACCCCCGCCGGACAAGCCGTCCAAAACATTCTAAACGACCTACCCAGCCTGATGGCCGTCGCCATCGTTGACATTAGCTCGGGCATGAGCTTGGCGTCGCACACCAACTCGGGCATCAACCCCGACACGGCCGCTGCTTACAATACCGAGGTGGTGAAGCAAAAGCAGAAGGCCATGGCGGCCCTCAAGCTGCAAGGCGAAACCCTCGATGACATCCTCATCACGCTCACCAACCAGCTGCACCTGCTTAAGCTGGTGAACGACGGCAAGAAATTTATCCACCTCGTGGTGAACCCCCGCGATACCAACTTGGCCATTGCCCGCGAGGTAGTGCGCTCGCAAGTAGATTTGCTTAAATAGAACTACTAAACTGTTCTTTTACAACCGAAAAGCCTTCCCAATCGGGAAGGCTTTTCGGTTTTCATGCCCTGGCTACAATCGGCTTTTCGGCCGTCACAAACTCTGGGTACAGGCTCGTCAGCACGCGCTCGGGCGTCATGGGAGCTACCAGTGGCAGGGCCACGCTGGGCTGGAAGGCCCGAATAGCGTCGCGCAGGGCGAAATAGGCGGCGATGCCGTACATGAGCGGTGGCTCGCCCACGGCCTTCGAGCGCAGGATGGCGTTGGGGTGGCCGGGCGTATCGAGGAAGTGCACGTCGAGCACAGCGGGCACCGAGTAGAGGTCGGGTATTTTGTAGCTATTCAGTGAGTTGCTGAGTAGGCGGCCTTCGTCGTTATAGCTCACTTCTTCGAGCGTCATCCAGCCGATGCCCTGCACCGCCCCGCCCTCAATCTGCCCACGGTCGATGGCGGGGCTGAAGCTCTGGCCAAAATCGTGGGCAATTTGCACGCTGTCGATGGTGTAGGTGCCGCGCAGGCAATCGACGGTGGCGGTGGTCAGGGCCGTGCCATACACGTGGTAGGCAAACGGGTGGCCGCTTTCGGTGCTGGCATCGAAATGCACGCCGGGCGTGGCGTAGTGGGCATTTTCGGTGAGCGCCACGCGCCGCACGAAGGCGCTGCTCACCAGCTTTTCCCAGGTCGTTTCGGCCGGAATACCGGCCGCCAGCACCTGCTCATTTTCAATCTGAATGCCTTCGTAGTCCACCGCAAACTCGGTGCTGGCGTGGCGCAACAGGCGCTCGCGCAGGGCCTGGCAGGCCAGCTCGGTAGCCTTACCATTGAGGTCGGCGGTGGCGCTGGCGGCGCTCGGCGAGGTGTTAGCCACGCGGGTAGTGTTGGTAGTTTCGATTTTGATGCGCGCAATCGAAATGCCCAGCGTGTTCGCCGCCACCTGCGCGATTTTGGTATTCACGCCCTGCCCCATTTCCACCGCGCCGGTGCTGATGCCCACCGAGCCATCGGTGTAGATGTGGACCAACACCCGCGTCTGGTTCATAAAGGTCTTGGTAAACGAGATGCCGAAGCAGATGGGCATCAGCGCCAAACCCTTCTTAAACAGGCGATTTTCTCGGTTAAATTTTGCCACCGCCGCTCGCTGGCCGCCTAGGTCGAACCGCTCGGCGGCCGTGTCCCAGGCCTGCTCGGCGTGGCATAGTTCAGCCGGCTGCCGGTACGGAAACCGGTCGCCTTCGCGCAGCAGATTCCGCCGCTGAATGTCGCTCGGCAGCACTCCCAATTCTTCGGCGGCTTTCGTGATGGCCGACTCAATCACGAACATTCCTTGCGGCCCACCAAAGCCCCGAAAGGCTGTATTAGGCGGCAAATTGGTGCGGCACGAGTTGGCAGTAGCCGTGACGTTGGGGATAAAATACACGTTGGTGGTGTGGAAAAGCGTTCGCTCGAGCACGGCCGGCGAGAGGTCGGCCGAGGCGCCGGCATTTTGGTAATACGTGACCTCGTAGGCCTGAATTTTGAGGTCTTTATCCAGCCCAATTTTGAAATCGGACGAGTACGGGTGGCGCTTGCCGGTCATGCGCATGTCGGCCATGCGGTCGAGCACCAGTTTCACCGGCTTTTTGGTCACAAAAGCGCCCAGCGCGGCCAGGCAGCCCCAGGGCGTAGCCTGGTCTTCCTTGCCGCCAAAGCCGCCGCCGAGGCGCGTCACATCTACCTCAATCTGGTGCATGCCGATGCCCAGCACCACGGCACAGTGCCGCTGCACGGCCGTCGGCCCCTGCGTCGAAGAGATAATTTTCACGCCACCTAACTCAGTTGGAAAAGCATACGCTGCCTGCGTTTCGATGTACAAGTGCTCCTGCCCGCCACTCTCAGCCACGCCCTCAAATACGTAGTCGCACCCGGCAAACGCCCCCGCCGGATCGCCGATGCGGAAGGTGCGCGGCGGCACAATCAGCTCGCCCAGCGCGGCGGCCTGGCGCGGGTCGGTAATAATGGGCAGCGGCTCAATATCGGCCGTAATGAGCTTGAGCGCGGCGTGCGCCTGTGCCTCGGTGCGGGCCAGCACCAGCGCCACCGGCTGCCCCCGAAAATGCACATGCCCCTCGGCCAGCAACGGTTCATCGGGCACAATACCCCCGATTTGGTTGCGCCCCGGAATGTCAGCCGCTGTGAGGATGCGCACCACACCGGACGCTTTTTGGGCGGCGCGCAGGTCGAGGCTATTGAGCACGCCGTGCGCCAGCGGCGACTCGTACACGGCCGCATAGAGGGTGCCCTGCTGCACGGGCACATCGTCGAGGTACTGCGATTCGCCGCGCACGTGGCGCTGGGGGTCGAGGTGGTTCATGGCGCTAGCTGTGGGTTGGCCCGTCGAGCAGTTCGGTTCGTAAGTCAATCAATAAATCGGTAGCAATTACCCACCAGTCATAGCCGCGATAGTCCTCCAGCAACTCCGCCATCGACCCAAAGAAATGAAAGTTTTCGCCCCTGACAAAAGCAGAGTTACCCTCCATAATTTCTTCTAAATCTGACGTATCCAGTGGGCCTTCCTGCTCGCTTCGCAAAGAGCAATTATGGCAGAATGCCAATGGATTATCGCTTTTGCATTGCAACGTAGCGCAGTAGCTCAGCGCTTGTTTAAGTTGGAAGCGTGTTAGTTCGTGACTGTCAAGCGCCTGGTACAGTGAGTCGTATACAATACTGACCACATCTCCCACCGCCAGCCGTCGCCCGTCTATTCTGGGAGAGCCGGACAACGTATGCTCTGTGCAAACTATAGCGGGATAAGTCGCGGACATAGTTAGGTTTTGCTATAATCCTAAACTACTCATCTGCAAGCTGGGCGCAAAGCGCAAAAAATGCGCAAACAGCAACTGCCGTAGCAACAACCGCTTGTAAGCCGCCGTGCCGCGCACATCGCCGATAGGGCTGATTTCGGCCTGCATGACCTCATTGGCCCCGGCCACTGTTTCGGCGCTCAGCTCGCGGCCTAGTAGGTATTCACCAGTGCGGACCAGTAGCAGCGGCACCGGCCCTACCCCACCAGCCGACAGGCGAGCGGCGTTAATCACACCGTTTTCTAGGCGCAGCCAGGCGGCGGTGTTTACGCTGGCAATGTCGAGGTGGGTGCGCTTCGATACTTTCTCAAAATTGAATAAGTCGCCGCTTTGCGGAGCGGGGAAGCTGATTTTGGTTATCTGCTCATCGGCAGTTTTCGCCAGCTTTTTATAGCCGAGGTAAAGCTCAACCAGCGGCAGTACCCGGCTGGCACCGGCCGCGTTGAGCAACGTAATATCGGCGCCCAGCGCCAGGAATAGTATCGTCAAATCACCAATGGGCGAAGCGTTTACGAAGTTGCCCGCCACGGTACCCATATTGCGAATGGGCGTGCTCGACACCAGCTTGAGGTATTCGGGCAGGCGCGGCAGCAGGCTGCGCATGACTTCTGACTCTAGCAGTTGGGTGGCCGTGGTGGCCGCGCCCAGCACCACGCGCCCGCCGGACTGGCGCACGCCGCGGCGGCCACTTTGGTCGAACAGCAGGCGCACGGGTTGCTCGCGTAAGGTGTCAAGTTGCTGCACCAGCAGGTCGGTGCCGCCGCTCAGCAACGGGTGCGTGGCGTGCGGAAACGAGCCGTTGGCGTGGCCATTCTGGCTTTGCGCGTGGCCGTTGGGAGAGGTCGAGACTGGGGCCGCGCTGCCATTGCCGGTGCGTTCGCCAACTGGAGCCGCCGCTTTGGCAGTAGATAGCTCGGTGCGGAGGGCGGCCAGTTGCGCAGGCATTTCCTCGAAGTAGGCGGGCACGAATTGCTTCTCGCTAAGCCATTTTACGCTGCTAGTAGTAGGGCGCTCGGCCAGCTCGGCGGTGAGCGCAGCAGCGGCCCGCTCCAACGCTTTGTAGCCCGTGCAACGGCAGATATTGCCGTCGATAGCGGCGCGGGTGCTTTGCTCGGTAGCAGGCTTTTCGGCTAAGCTGTGGCCGGTGAGCGACATCACGAAGCCTACCGTGCAAAAGCCGCACTGCGCGCCGTTGTGGTCCACAATGGCCTGCTGCACGGGCGTAAGCTGTCCCCTGGCCTGGTTGATACCCTCGACCGTGACCACGTGCTTGCCGTGTACATTGCCGAGTGGCGTGAGGCAGCTCGTCATGCTCTGGTAGGCAATGCGTTGGCCATCGGCCGCCAGCTCGCCCACCAGCACGGTGCAGGCCCCGCAGTCGCCCTCGCGGCAGCCTATTTTGGTGCCCATCAGGTGCTCGCGGTAGCGCACGAAGTCGAGCAGCGCGCTGGCAGCCGGTTCGGCGGTGTGGATGGGCTGGTCGTTGAGGAAGAAGCTAATCATAGCGTTTTCGTTTGCTTTAGCCAACAAACGAATGGGTAAGATAACGCGCAGCCCTCACCTTGTCAATCACTACCTTGAGCTTGCCGGACAATAACGCCGGCTTTACTAATACTCGGTGCGCCCCTCATGCGCCTCCCACGCCTTAAAGCCCGCCTGTGCCTCATCGGGCAAAAACTGCTGCATCGGGATGCTGCGCTCACTCAGAGGCTTGTCAATTTCGTCGTAGATGAAGTGGTCGTCGAAGCCCACGGCGGCGGCATCAGCTTTGGTGTTGCCGTAGAATACACGAGCCGGGCGCGCCCAATAGATGGCGCCCAGGCACATGGGGCAGGGTTCGCAGCTGGTATAGAGGTCGCAGCCATCGAGCTGGAAGGTGCCGAGCGCCTGGCAAGCCTTGCGGATGGCATCGACCTCGGCGTGGCAAGTGGGGTCGTGGGTGGTGGTGACTTGGTTGAAGCCGCGGGCGATAATCTGGCCGTCTTTCACGACCACCGCACCGAACGGGCCGCCGAAGCCAGCCTGCATTTTTTCGATGGAAAGGCGAATGGCTTCGCGCATGAAGTCGGGGTTGGGAGCTTGCATTTCGTTGTTCGTTTTTGGTTTTTCGTCATGCTGAGCGAAGCGGAGCGTAGTCGAAGCATCTCTACCGCTTCTTTGTTTACGGAAGAAGTTAGTTCACCGGTAGAGATGCTTCGGCTCCGCTCAGCATGACGAACGAGGAATGGCCAACTCAAAACAGCACGGCCACCTGCATGCGGCCGGTGTGTACCACGTTGAGGCCGCTCGACTTGCGGCCATCATACGCTACTGTGATGTTGAGGCCGTTGGTGAGGCGCTGCTCCAGGTTGAGATTCCAGGTAAAGTTGGAGCCGGGGCGCAGGGCTTGCAGCACTTCGAGGCCGACTACGGAGGCTATTTCGCCCTCAAACGAAACGCGCGTGACGTGGGTGGCGGCCGTGAGCGTGCGCTTGCCCACCTGGCTGAGGCGGGTTTCGAGGCCCAGGTCGTCGAAGTTGCCGCGGGTGCCGGTGGCCACGCCGGGCTGGCCGGTGCGGTCGAGCAGGTCGCGCTTTTGGATGTGCTGCAAGGTGCCCGTGAAACGCAGGGCGGTGTTGGGCTGGTAGCTGATTTCAGGCTGAATAGTGTAATTGAGCAGCCGAAAATTGCGGGCGCTCAAGAACAGGCTATTGGCGCTGTAGGTGCTCTGGGCCTCGCGCACGTCGCGGGCCAGCGTGAGGCGACCCGTGAACGACTGCGCCAGCGTGCGGCGCAGCAGCAGGCTTTGGGTGGTGAGGTTGCGCAGGTCGAAGCCCTGGGCGAGCAGCGTTTTTTGCTGGGTTTGCTGGGCCGTAAGCTCGGCCCCAAAAGTGGGGTTAGCGCGGTTAAAATAGAACGTCTGCCGCACCAGCTGGTTAAAGGCCAGCAGGTTATTATCTTCTTTCTCGAAGCTCAGCGGGCTTAGGCGCGAGCCTAGCGCGGTGCTGGCGGTGCGGCGGTCCACGGTCACGCTTGTGATGCTGCTGAGGCGCGCCGCGGCCGCCCGCACGCCGCCGGCTTCGCGCCAGCCGCGGGGCGCGTTCACGGTGAGGCGGTAGCTGAGGCGGTTTTGGTAGGCCGTGAGGTAGTCGGTGGTGGGCAGGTACACCTTGATGTAGGTGCGGTATTGGGCGTCGGGCGTTTGGGCTTCCAGAAATTCGTCGCGGTCCTGGATGCCGTTTTTGTTGAGGTCGCCGGCGTAGTAGTGGGTACCCTGGCCGGCGGGCACGGCCAGAAAAGAGAAGTCGCGGCGCAGCTCGCGGCCGGTTTGCACGCTGTAGCTCAGCTCCGAGCGAATTTGATTTTGGAGCAGGGTGACGTTGTAGTCAATTTTGCCGAGCACGTTGCGCTGGCGGGCGCTATCGGGGTATTCCACGCGCTGCACGTCGCGGTAGGTGGCCAGCACGCGCAAGTCCTGGGTTTTGCCGAGGCGGGTGGTCACGTTGCCCTGCCAGGTTTGGGCGATGTTGCGCACGCGCAGCGTCGTTTGCTCGGCGGTGGGCGTCTGGTCGCGGCGGTAGCTGTAGTCGAAGCGGTAGTGGGTGCGTCCGGTGTCGGGGCTTTGCAGGAAAAAGGTGTGCTCGTCGAAGTAATTCGCGGAGCGCACCGAATCGCGGCCGGGCGAGCGCACCTGGTTTTTATCAAACTTGTAGCTGTACCCCGGAATGAGCCGCCCGCCGCCGTAGCGCACGCTGGCCTCGCCCCGCGCCCAGCTCGACTGGTAGCGCCCGGCTTCCGAATTGAGCACAAATAGCGCCCCGCGCACCTCCACCCGCCCAAACTGCTGCGCCACATCGAGCCAGTGCTGCACGCCATTGACCTCGCCCGGCCGGTAGCGGCGGCTGAGGCGGTAGTTGATGCTGTGCGTAGCATCGCGGGTGAGGCCGACGGCGAAGTTGAGAATATTGTCTTCGCGGGGCACCGTGGTGGCCGCGTTGGCTGTGGTGGTAGCGCTCCAGTTGCGGTCAAATTCAATGTCGCGGTAGCGGTCGATGGGCGCGAATTTGGGCGCGGTATACTCGTAGTCGAGGGCCGAGCTAAGGCGGTAGTTGCGCAGCGCGCCGGGCGCCCAGGTGGGCAGCGCCCGGTTTTGCACACTGTAGCCCAAGCGCATGGCCCCGCCCTTGTCTTCGGTGCCGATGGCAAAGCGGTTGCGCTGAAGCTGCGAGCTAGCCAGGTCCACAAATACCGCCGCCGTGGGGTCGAGTTGGTAGGTGGCCCCGGCGGTCAGCATTTGCTTGAGCAGCGGCGTGGGCAGCAGGCGCACGGCGCGGTAGTCGCCCCGGCCCGCGCCCGCGTACTTGTACACGCGGCCGTTGGTATTGGAGTAGGCGGCATCCAGGGTGTAATCGCCCAGCCCGAGGCCCACGCTGGTAAAGCGCACGTTGTACACGGCCTTGGTCGAATCGGGCGGGTAGGTGTAGGTGTACTGCGGCTGGCCGGGGCCAGGGCTGGGGTTGAGGCTGCGGTTGTACAGCACCTGGTTGCGGCTGTAGGCGGCCAGGGTATCGCCCCGGGTTTCGACCACGGCCACGTTGCCGGCGCCGCGCAGGGCCTGCTGGTCGCGGGCCGAGAGCGACAGGTTGGCGGTGCTGTTGGGGTCGTCGGCTTCCTGGTAGTAGTTGCCACGCACCTGCAACTTGCCCACCTGCTGGTAGTGGCTCAGGGTGTAGAGCGAGCGCGAGTAGTTGAGGTCGGAGTACTCAAAATCGACCTTCAGACGCGAGTTTTTGGTGATGAGGTGGCGGGGCGAAAACGTGATTTCGGCCAGGTTGTAGTCGATGGTATAGTCGTAATCGAATCCCCGCGTCTGCAAGCGGCCATCCAGATACACGCGCTCGGAGCCCGCCAGCACAATGATGTACTGCTCGCCATTGGGACCGCTGAGGCGGTACGGCCCCTGCACGTTTTCGATGGGCGCGAGGTCGAGCGAGGCAAATTTGCCCTTGGCCACGCCGCCCGCCACCAGCGTCGAGGAGCGGATTTGGCCGAGCCGGTCACGGGTGGTTACTTCGCCGGCGCCACTTAGCCCGGTGCCTGGCGGGCCGGTGCCGGTGGGCGTTTGCAGCGTTTGGTTGGGCGGCACCACGGTGCCGGGGGGCGTCAGGGTTTGGGTGGAGTTGCCGGTGGGCGCGGCGCTATTGTTCGTGACGCCGTTGGTGTAGGTGGTGAACGACGAGGGCGGCGCGTTGCTCACGCTGTTATTGCTGGCCCCGGCCTGCAAGGGCTGCGGACCGGGCGCGCCCAAATTGGCCTCTAGGGCCGCGCCCTGGATGTTTTTGTAGTAGCGCAGAAAGTAGTCGGGCTTGTTGCGCAGCACCACGTCGCCGGCCGTCAGGTTCCACTGCGGGCCGGTGAGGGTGATGTAGATTTTGTCGAACTGCTGGAGCGTCTGGGTGTTGCCCTCGGGCTGAAACGGCACATTCTGGTCCGAAATAGCCGCCGTGAGGCGGATAGTCTCCGTGAGCTTGCCCTCCAGTTGCAGGTTCAGGGCCGAGTTCACAAACACGTTTTGGGTATTGCCAAACGAGATGCCCCGCGCCAGATTACCGGTCTTGCTGATGCCGGGCGTGCTCAGTATCTGCTCTTTCTGCGAGAAGTCTTCGAGCCGCAGCATCTTGCGGTCCCGAAACCCCAGGCTGTCCATGAGGCCGAGCGGGCGGCGGTAGCGCGGGGCCAGCAGCTGCACCGGCAGCACCCGGTAGCAGAGGTACACCGAGTCGGGGCGGCCAGCGGCTGGGGCGGGCCGCACGTAGCGGTAGCGGTTGCGGCGGGCATCGTAGGCTACCGGCCGGCCGTTGGCCGCCACGGTGCTGGGCACGATGGTGAGCGTGTCGGTGAGGGCAAACTCGGTGGTATCGCGGCCCGGCGCGAGGCGCAGCCAGCGGCAGCGCTGGCTGGTGGGCGGGCCGGGGGCGGCTTTTTGGGGCTGCTGCGCCCAGGCGGCCGGCCCCAGCAGCCACGCCACCGCCACGAGCAGGCCCACGAGGGGAAAGCACAAGCGGTAGCGTTGGGTCATAGGGTAAAGTTCGGCACTGGCGCGGGCACAACGCTACACGGGGCCGGGTAGTGCCCGAGTCAGAAGCTACCTGATGCCGTTTGCTATTATTCACACACCAGTAACAGCTTCTTGGCTGGCCTGGCGTTACTTCGCATCCTCAAAACGCCTCACGCTCAGTGCGGCGCGCCTTTTTCATTTCTCTCCAGCTATGCAAACCAACTTTACGCTGCTACGCCACCTGCTCGTGGCCGGCTTCTTTGCCCTGGCGCTGGCCGCGTGCACGCCGCAGGAGCGTGCCCCGCTCCCCGCCCCCACCGCGCCCCTCTCGGTAGCGGCCGCCCGCGCTTGGTACCAGGCCACCTACGCCCCCGCCAAAACCGCGTCGGCCACCGCGGCAGCGCCGGGCGACTCGGCCGCCACCTGGGCTCTGGATTGGGCGCGGGCCATCCCGGTGGCGGGCACCCAGCCGCTGGTGCTGGTGCCCCTGGCCGGCGATGCCCACCGCTTTGCCGGCCGGCGCGTGCAGGGCCGCCGCTACCTGGTGGTGGCCCAGGCCCCGACTACCACGGCCCCGACGGGGCAGCTCGTTGAGCTGCTGCTCCAGCCCAGCGCCGCGCCCCTCGATACGGCCGCCCTGGTGGCCGGGCTCTTTTGCAGCTACGCGGCGGGCACGCCCCCGGCCGCCGCGCCGGGCACCGGGCTCGTGCTATTTTACTCGGCCGACTATCGCTACCTCGCCGGCCGGCGCTTTGCCCAGGGCGGGTGGCAGCCTGGCACGGTGCACCTGGCCTTGCTGGCGCGCGGGGCCACCTCGGCGGCCAAGCAGAGTAGTGCGGCTGCCCAAGCCTCCTCCCCGCAGGGCCCCACCTCCAGCTACGACTCGGCTATCTGCACCGACTGGTACCAGGTGATGGCGGACGGCACCCGCACCTATATCACGACCACCGGCGACTGCTACGAGAACATGCCCACGGTGGGCGATGGCGGCTATGGCGGCGGCGGGGGTGGCGGGGGCGGCACCTACGGCGGCACGGGCGATAGCGACGGCGGCAATGGCGGCTGGGGGGGTAGTGGGCACGGTAACGGACCTACAGGAAATAATAATGTACAAAGCTTCATCCTAAGCCCCGTATTGATTCCTTGCGCTAAAAAACTGCTGCTGATGTAATTGCAGCAGCTAAGGCAGATATCCTTAACGGTGGGCCAGTTGCGAGCCTTATCAATATGATAGGCGCTAACAGTAACATACGAGTAACTATTACTCAGGGACCTATAGCAAGGAAAAATGGCCTTCGCGTAGCAGCTACTACGAGCCCTACTTCCCTTAACAATTATTTAATTACTCTAAATGACACTACCTTATCGGGTAATGAAAGAGTATTAGATTTGGCAATCGCTCGAAATATCATGCATGAAATGCTTCATGCATATATGTTTGATTGGGCAGACAGTCATGGTTTTCCTACCAATGCGGGACTAGAAGCTGCTATGCAGAAGTGGTTTCAGTATAATCAATATTTTACTAATGCTGACCAACATGCTGCGATGACAAATATGGTTACCTTTATGGGTGAATCCCTATCCTCTTATTATTATAGCACTTTTAACACCAACAACAGGTCTTTCCCTATTTCAGATATACCTATTAATAGCAGATATTTTGAAGATTTATGTTGGCAAGGTCTTCCCAAGACAGGGCTATCTCCAGCCGATATGCTTCGGATAGGAATAGTTATCAAAGTAGAAAACGAAAGGTTTAACGGCCCCATCAATCTAGCCCAAGGCCAAAATCCTATAAATGTGGCACCTGCCGGAAAGGATATATGCCAATAATCCTGAGTGATAATCTACTACAAAACTATATGAATCGCCTTTTTGCAATTACTTGGATACTTTGGCCTGTAAAGAGCTGGGCACAGGGCGACTTATTGCCGTTCCGGCATTCACCAACCGCGTCTTATGTGATATTAAATCTCGCTCGGCCAGATATTCACCACGTCCTCACTGAACGAACGGGCGACAATTATATAGGTATAACCTCGGCAAAAGTCGAAATTTATAATATACTACGGCCACAACCTAAACAGCCGGGCAAGCCTAGTACTGACACCTTACTCATTTCACTTTCCATCTTGCCTCTACCTGATGGGCAGCTTGTTTGGAAATCTATTCAGGCCGATTCTTTATCCAAACTTCCGCTTTTATCAATCGATGCTTTAACAAAGCTAGCTAACGAACGAATAATTAGTTATTTTCACAAAGGAAAACCACTCAATCGCGTTGAACTAAGTAGGGACTCTATAGTCCCAATCGTACAACGCGGTAATCGCTACTACCTAGCTAACACGTATGTACTGACAAGCTTCTTTATAGTCAGGCCACATACTATTCATTCGCTTAATCAGGCAGACATGGCCACTATTGACAGTAATAGTCCGCTCTTTTCAGCCGACTCCTTATTAAACGTAGCATCAAGCCAAAGTGGTAACAAGCACGCTCAGTTATGGGCAGCTGTACAAACAGGCAATATAATTCAAAGCAAAAGTAGCGGGTACTATGAATTTTGGTCTAACCCCAGACCATCGTCACATGCGAATTGGTTATACTATGGCATGGACAGATTTCTTTACAAACCCGGAATTGGAATAGTTTCAGGAAAATACGAAGCTTTTTTTTCTGAAAGAAATCAATTCATTGATAATTTCCTCGATATAGTTTCTATTGACGGCAAGCGTATCAGGGCGAAGCGCTAGCAAGAGGTGTCTAGGCGGCTGCCACAGGCTCCTCCCCGCAGGGCCCCACCTCCGGCTACGACTCGACTGTCTGCACCGACTGGTACCAGGTGATGGCGGACGGCAGCCGCATCTACCTCACGACCACCGGCGACTGCTCCAAAACCATGCCCACGGTGGGTGATGGCGGCGGCGGGGGTGGCGGGGGCGGCACCTACGGCGGCACGGGCGATAGCGGCGACGGCGGCAATGGCGGCTGGGGGGGCAGCGGGCACGGTAGTGGGAACGCACCCAACGCGCCTACCTCCATCATTGTAAAACCGTCAGTTCAAGACAATCCAAAAGCTAACTGCGTGCTAACTAAACTACTGGACAATGGACAATTCAAAGAGTTGCTACAAAAGTTTCAGAGTTCTACTAAATATAGTGTGTCGTTCAATATGGGCACAATTACCAGTGGTGCTACAGGAAATTGCACCTGGAATTCTACTACTTCAACTGCAACTATTTTGATTGACCAATCAAAATTCGGTATGCAACACGCTATTTGGGGCGCTACACATTCTTTCACGAAACTTATCATGCGCAATTACAGCAATTTGCTATTGCCACCTTTGGTACGCTTGTAATTAATAACTGGCCTAAGCCTATCAATAATATGACTCTTCAGGAGCTAATAGGCTGCGTTGATGCAACAGCTACTGCAAATGCTCAGTGGCAAAACGCTACTCACAATTATATGGCTTACAACAACGACATAATGGCTGAAGGCTTGCGAGCATTTGTACAAGCCAATTACCCGCAAACCTATGCGCAAGTTGGCAATGATATTAGCAAATACAATTATTTATCCATGATGGGCTTAGAGAACACTACTCGTTTTACTGACGAGGTCACCAATGCAGGTAAGGATAGTAACTATCGCCAAGCCATTGCTGAATTTATTACTGGCGAGCTACCAGACTGCCTCTAAAACAAGTTGTTATAGGCAAATATCTGTTTCGACTCAGTAATACAACAATTAATCAACGACTGCAATAGCATGAAACAGTTAATTAAGATAACTGTAGCACTAAGCTTTTCTTTGATGTTACGGCCTGTATCTGCTTATCAAAAGAGCCCAGCAGAAGTGCTGTTCACCCGAGAATACCGGGAATATGGCATGAAGGAGTACGGGGCAGATGGCACTAGGCTCGCCCGCCCTTTACAAGTTCTAACAGATTTTTATTTGGTCGAATACCGACTTACCGCCACCCACCTTACTATCAGTAAAGTTTCGGCGGCTCACCCGCCTACTTATACTGTGCTTACCACCGCCTCGCTGAGTCGGATGCAACAACAAACGGTACGACAGCAGTTACGCGATGCTAATCCTACTCTTCTTCAGCAGCAGTGCCGCACTTCTCTTACCGACGATGGTTTTTACCTCGATGTTACGCTCTCAAAGCAAGCCGCAAGTAGCCGCTTCGGCTGGCATGGTAATTACATACCCCAGTTGGTAGCGCTTTTAAAAGTGGTTAACGACGCTTCCCCAGAAAAATATCGCTTTTATAAACCCAACCAACAGGAAGCATTTATCAACTCTTTACCACACTAATACTCCGGCGTAGCGAGAAAGCTGGCTTTTACTAACGGTCGGCTGGCCAACTTTCTGGTCCGCTGCGGTGAACGGGGGGTATGTATAAAACCCAGCGTGTATAATTGTGAAATTATACACGCTGGGTTTTATACATACCCCCTTCTCTGCATGGCTCGCCCCTCCGCCCCTACCAAAACGTCTGTCGAAGCGGCCATTCGCGGCCATTTTGGCTTGAGCCAAGCCGACCTAGCCCGCTACCTCGGCGTGTCGGTGCCGCTGCTCAGCCACTACGAAACCGGCCGCCGCCCCGCGCCCCTGGCCGTGGTGCGACGCCCTACTTCTCCCACTCCACAAAAATGTGGTTCTCACCCGTCAGCTCCTCGTCGATGATAGCTGAAATGATGGCCCAATCGCCCTTTGCAAGGCCGGCCCCGATGGCCGGATAGCCGATGCGCTTGCCAGCATACGCCTGTTTTACCTGCCCAAAAACCTTCCGAATTGCCTCGTAATCGGCTAGAGTTCCAGCACCGCGCCAGTTGTATTGCGTGTACGCATTCACAATAACCAACGGCTTTTGGGCCACTTCTACCAAGGCCGCCGAATAGCTACCGAGCTTGCTTCTATCGCCGGCCACGGTGGCCAAATCGGCTTGGTAAGCCGCCGGAAATATCTGCTTGATGGTCTTGGCAATGCCCGCGCCCATCGTGCAGAAGCAGTTGCAGCCATGCACTATGACGTCAAATTCGCCCGCTCTGGCTTTTTGAATAAGGTCGCCTTTTTCTATTTTCATAACAGCCGTCGATAAGGTTTGAGCTACAATTTTACGGTATCGCGTTCAGCCTGTCCTTGTTGAGTTTTGTCATGCGCCCCCGACAACTTGTGCTGCTCTTGTTTCTTCTCGTGGTCGGGGCATTTTACTTTCAGGAGTATGCCCCGGCTACCTACGTGTGGAACAACGACCCAGCATTAGTACGGCAAATTGCCCCGCCACTGCGCACCTTACTGACCATGCACCTACTGCTACTTGGTGGCCTTGGCATTGCCGGTTTTGGGGCACTGTCGCGGCCTTCTCGCCGGCAGCGGTGGTTGTTTTTGTTGCTGCTTGGTGGCGGCTGGGTGCTGGCTGAACAGTTTCTACAGTCGTACCTAGCGGCAGAATATTATGCTGCCTGGAAGTATGAGTTCAAGACCGGGGAATATAGCGAGCCAGTGCCGCCTGTTGTTAACGCTGACGTGCTAGCCTTGCTCCTACACGATGTACGCAGCACTACTGAGCCCGTCCGAATTCGGTCTAGGCTCGCGCTAATGCTGGGTGAGGCGCAGATACAGGCGGCGTATCCGGCGCTCGCTGCCATAGCCTATGACGCTCGCCAAAACCCTTACCTCCGGTTTCACTGCCTGAAATCGCTACGCAGGTTACGGCCGCAGCAGTTTCAGGCTGTTTTGGCTACGGTCCCTGCCGACTCGGCACTTGTGCTGTATCAGCAGTATCAGTAGCCCAAAACGCGCCTTTTGTGCCTATCCCGCCAGCGGTAACTCGATAAAAAAGGTCGTCCCCTCCCCTTCCACCGTTTCGAACCAGATGCGGCCGCCGGCGCTCTCGATGCCGCGCTTGGCCACCGCCAGCCCGATGCCCGAGCCGGTGGCTTTGGTGGTAAAATTGGGGCGGAAGATTTTGTCGCGCACGTCTTCAGCGATGCCGCTGCCGTTGTCGGCGATAGTAATGGTTGCCTTGCCAGGTTCACAGCGCAGGGCTACTTGCTGGCGGGGCGCGCGGCCGGGCGGCACGGCCTGCTTGGCATTCAGCAGCAAGTTGTTGAAGGTGCGGACCAGTAAGCTTTCATCGGCGAACACGGTGCAATGGCCCGGGGGGAGTACCAGGTCCAGCGTACCGTAGTCGTCGCCGTCCTGCTGCCGAAATAGGTCGGTGCAATGTCGCAGCACGGCGCCCACGTCGAGGCGCTCAGGGCGCATGGTGGGCAGGTTGGTGAAGGTGCTGAACGAGGTGGCAATGTCGCTCAGCACGTCAATTTGGGTGATGAGCGTCTGCGAAATGCGGCTAATTAGCTCCTCCGCGTTGGGGCGGCGCTCGTTGATGGCTTTTTGTAAGTATTGCAGGCTCAGCTTCATGGGCGTGAGCGGGTTCTTGATTTCGTGAGCTACTTGGCGGGCCATTTCGCGCCAGGCGGCTTCTTTTTCCTGGGCGGCGAGTTCGCGCTTGCTGGCTTCGAGCTTTTCGAGCATGGTATTGTACTCGCGCACCAGCAGACCGATTTCGTCGTCGCTGCTTTGGTAGGCCAGCACCTCATTTTGGCCCGTGAGGGTGGTGCGGCGCAGGCGCTCGGTCAGCAGCTTGAGCGGGGCCGTGAGCTGGCGCGTCGCTAAAAAGGCCAGCCCCAAAAACAACAGCCCCATGATGGTGAAGATGTTGAGAATGGTCGTAAATAGCTCGCTGAGCTTGTTATCCAGCTCCTTCTGCGAGTCGAAAAACGGGATGCCCACGTAGCCCAGCAGCGGCCCGGCTGCCGCGCCGCTTTCGCTGGGCACGCGCACCGGCAGGTAGAGCGCGCTGA
>Ga0265780_10001046_pt1 | contig 40532 bp, 37 predicted proteins | sample P1T30metagenome_FD_192432 | JGI IMG/M metagenome (GOLD analysis project Ga0265780, IMG submission 192432) | Plant litter microbial communities from East Loma Ridge, Irvine, California - P1 T30 | ecosystem: Environmental > Terrestrial > Plant litter > Unclassified | place: USA: California...
CAATGGTACTGCGGTAAAACGTGGGAGAGTAGGTCGGTGCCGAATCTTACAATCAAAACCCTCTTTGAGTCAATCCTCATCGAGGGTTTTTTGCGTTATATCAATTCCCCCCTCCGAGCCCTCGCTACAGCTTCTTTTCGATAGATACCTGTAAACGCAGCACTGTATTCTTAAAAGTCTTCGTTAACCGGTCTTGGTCTCAGAATCCTTTTTTACCCGCTCCTAGTTACTATTCTTTAATTACTGCAACCTCTCTAAACTTATAGTGTGTAGCTTTGTATATATCATTAAAGCATGAGCGCTATCGAAAAAACATTTTCTCATATAGATTCCCAAACCAACTACCCAACCATGGTAGATGTAAGCGATAAGGCTGTAAGCAAGCGTACCGCCCGTGCACAAAGCATTGTTGTGTTAGGCGCAGAAATTATGCAATATTTACAAGGAAACGATATCCAGACAAAAAAAGGACCAGTGTTTCAAACAGCAATTATAGCCGGAACTATGGCGGCTAAAAGAACTTCGGAATTAATACCGCTGTGCCATCCATTAGCTTTAGAAAACTGTAAAGTTGAAATTAACGTGAACGGGCTGCAGGAAGTGGTGATTGAATGCTTAGCTACAATTACCTCAAAAACCGGTGTTGAAATGGAGGCTTTAACCGGAGCAAGTGTTGCCGCATTAACTATTTATGATATGTGTAAAGCTTTCTCCCATTCTATAGTTATAAAGGAAACCAAACTTTTAGAGAAAACAGGAGGAAAGAGCGACTACAATGGATAATCATCAAAAACACACAAAGCATGTACGCTCAACTATAGGAGAATTTCATCGTAACGAGTTAGCTGTTTTAGGAACAACTTGCAGTAGTATCAGGAATCTTTGCAATAGCATTGTGCAGGAGTTATATGCCAAATATCAAATTGCTTACGTGGATGCTGAACATAATGCTTCACTTATGGATGATAGTTCAGCTTTAACACAGGGTGCTTCGCTTGAATTTACTGATAGGATCACTTATCGGAGCTTAAATTACAAGCAAAATTTCAATAGCTATCAAAACTACAATTTGTTTAACGAACAAGATTTGGTACTGGTAAATGGAAACCACTTTACGGCTCAGTGCCAAATTGTAGTGATAGACCCGGTTAAATCTTTGGAACAGAAACTGAAAAAGCTAACCAATGTACAGTTGATACTGTTTGTTGATGGGGTGGACGCTATCCCAGACTTTCTTACTCAATATTTACCGGTTGGTTCGGCAGTGCCCATTTTAAAACTGAGCGATACGTTATCAATAGCTAACTTTATAGATAAATACTTAACTCAGCGTATCCCCCAGCTTAACGGATTGATTTTGGCCGGCGGGAAAAGCCAGCGTATGCAAACTGACAAGGGAAGCTTAGAATATTTCGGTAAAAGCCAAAGATTGCATATACATGAAATGTTAAGTAAGCTATGTAAAGAAGTGCATATTTCTTACGCTGATAAAAAAGACGTAAATCTTGCGGAGCAATTGCCGGTTGTATTAGATACTTTCACAGGCTTAGGTCCTTTTGGCGGAATACTTTCTGCTTTTCAAGCTAACCCCAATACCGCCTGGTTTACCTTAGCTTGTGACCTTCCATATCTTTCCCCCGAAACTTTGGCTTATTTGGTGCAACATCGTAATCCATCAAAACTGGCTACTTGTTTTATGGACAGCAACAATCAGTTTCCCGAACCTTTGATCACTATATGGGAACCACGTGCTTACCCGGTTATGCTGCAATTTCTCAGTCAGGGTTATTCTTGTCCGCGTAAGGTGCTTATTAACTCAGATGCGGAGTTGCTGCAAGCTCCTGTAATTGCAGAGCTGCAAAACATAAATTACCCCGAAGAAAAGCAGATTGCCATAGCTTACTTCGCTAAAAACAGTTAAACTTATAACGCTTATATTAGCCGCTATAAATCGCTTCCAGTTTTCCATGAAAAAAATCTTATTTATACTCCCGGCTTTATTATTAGCCGTAACATTTAGTGGCTTTTCGCAAGGCGTTACTATTAGCGGTGATGGTATTACACCTTTAACTATTACCAAAGCTATGTTTGCCGATATGAAGCAGGTGGTAATAATGGCGAAAGCGCACGATGAAAAGGTACATCGCTACAGCGGTGTTCCGTTAACTGATATTTTAGCTAAGGCTGGTCTTGCTCAAGGCGATTCGGCCAAAAAAAGGACTATCCTTACTTATGTAGAAGTAACCGCCGCTGATAACTATAAAGCTATTTATACCCTTCCCGAAATTGATCCCTTGTTTGCCAGCCGCGTTATAATTTTAGCCGATAGGGCAGATAAAAAGCCTTTACCTGCAGACTATGGACCGTTTCAAATTATTGTACCCGGCGAAAAAAAGCATGCACGCTGGATGCGGCAGGTAACAAGTATACGGGTTGTTAAGGTGCAGTAAGGTATAGATTATGCAGAAGGGCTTGATCTTAATTTTATTGTGGTTGGCATTTCCTTTAATAGGAATGGCGCAAAAATTACGTGTTGCTGTTGCTGCCAATGCCCAGTTTGTGGCCGAAGTGTTGGCTAAAGAGTTTAAACAGCAAATGGGGATTGATGCCGAACTCATTGTAAGTTCATCGGGAAAGTTAACTACGCAAATAGAGCAGGGTGCACCTTTCAATATGTTCCTTTCGGCCGATATGAAATATCCGCAGGAGCTATACGCTAAACAGCTAACTACTGCCAAGCCTGTTATTTATGCTTATGGTACATTGGTTATGTGGAGCAAAAGGGGAATTGATTTATCAAAAGGACTAAACGCTTTAACTAATGTAGCCGTAAAAAAGATTGCTATAGCCAATTCTAAATTGGCCCCTTATGGTGAAGCTGCCGAGCAAGCTATGGAACGTTCGGGTTTATTGGCCAAAGTAAAAACTAAATTAGTGTACGGTGAAAGCATTGCACAGGTCAATCAATATTTATTAACGGGTGCTGCCGATGTAGCATTTACAGCAAAATCAATAGTACTGGATCCAGCCCAAAAAAATACAGGCCACTGGAAGGAAGTAAACGCTAAGCTGTATAAACCTATAGCACAAGGCATTGTAATAGTAAAGACCTCCAAAGGCGAAACCCTGAAGCAAGCCAAACAGTTTTATAACTTTTTGTTTAGTGCTAAGGCTAAACAGATTTTTCAACAATATGGCTATAAGTAATCCTACCCAACCCTCGCCAAAAGGGAGAGTTTTAAAATACGGTATATTTAAATTAAAATCCTCTCCAAAGGAGAGGATTTAGGAGAGGTTTATGGATTATCAACCGCTATGGCTTACCCTAAAACTAGCACTGGTTACTACCTGTTGCTTGTTATTAGTGGGTATTCCTTTTGCAGCAGGGTTGGCTAAAAGCAGGTCCCGCTTCAAGCCTTTTTTGGAAGCAGTCGTTAGTTTGCCATTGGTATTGCCACCCTCCGTATTAGGGTTCTACTTATTGCTGGCGTTTAGTCCCACAAGTGGCTTAGGTAAAATTTTAGATTCTGTATTCAGCATCAGGCTGGTATTTTCCTTTCCCGGATTGGTCATTAGCTCCATTATTTATAGCCTTCCATTTATGGTACACCCGGTACAAGCCGGTTTAGAAGCCTTACCATCCAGTTTGCGCGAAGCATCGCAAACCTTAGGCAAAACAAACTGGCAAACATTTACACAAGTACTTCTTCCTAATATTAAACCGGCACTATTAACAGGTACCATACTTACCTTTGCGCACACTTTAGGCGAATTTGGTTTGGTGTTAATGATAGGCGGCAACATTCCCGGTGTAACCAAGGTAGCCTCTATTGCCATTTATGATGAGGTGGAATCGTTGAATTTTTCGGCAGCACACCTGTACGCAGCTATTTTGCTGGTAGTATCATTCTGCATCCTGGTCACTGTTTACCTTACTAATAAAAGGTTATCTAAAAATCGGTTGCCCATATGATCAGGATCAGCATACGCAAGAAGCTGCAACTGGCTGGTGGAAACGGGCAGTTGAACATAGATACCGAATTACCCGATCGGTCTTTTACAGCGTTGTACGGACCATCGGGTGCAGGTAAAACCACTTTATTACGCATTATAGCCGGGTTGCTTCAACCCGAGCAAGGTATTATAGAAGTAAATGGAAAAACTTGGCTCAATACTTCTAAAAAAATCAATTTGCCTCCGCAAAAACGGAACATCGGTTTTGTATTTCAGGATTATGCATTGTTTCCTAATATGACGGTTCTTGAAAATTTACTGTATGCCCAGCCCTCAAATGGTATTCAAACTAAGGCGGATGAGTTATTAAATAAAATGGGACTGCAAAACCTGGCGCACCAAAAACCGGCATTACTATCGGGCGGACAAAAGCAGCGTGTAGCCCTTGCCCGCGCACTTATGCGACAACCGGAAATACTATTGCTGGACGAACCCCTGTCGGCCCTGGATGATACAACACGTCAGCATTTGCAAGCTGAACTACAAAACCTTCATCAGCAATACCATTTGACTACGCTGTTGGTGAGTCATCATGTTCCTGAAATTTACAAACTTGCGCAACGCGTAATTCATATAGATGCCGGTCAGGTTATACAAAGTGGTAGCCCTGCACAAGTATTTAATTTGCATGATGCATTGCAAGGTATAAACTTGATAGGAGAGGTTGTAAACGTAAGTGCCGATGAGGTAGAAATATTGGCCAGGCAAAACCTCATCCGGATTAAGCCATCTCTTCAAACCACAGGATTAGCCCTTGGCGATAAAGTATCTATACACGCCGCTGACTTATCTTTACAAAAGCTTTCGTAACTTTATATTTAAAGGCAAACCATAGCAGTTGCCCCGCGTTTAGTTTCAATACACTACAGACAACATTGAAAATATTACTATTTGGAATTACCCGTGAAATAGCCGGACAAAGTAGGATAGACATTCCTGCTGGTGCGGATATTACAACGGTTAAAGCGTTAAAGCGCTGGTTAGGCCGGCAATACCCTGCTATGCAGGGCTTAACATCTTTAGCAGTTGCTGTTGATAATGAATATGCTGAAGACGAAGACTTGTTAAGTGCGGGTCAGGAAATTGCACTCATACCACCCGTTAGTGGTGGTTAAGTAATAATAAGGTGTTAATAAAATTAGTTGAACATATAGATTTGAACGAGGCTTACGCCTACTTAAACTCGCCCAATGCAGGTGCGGTTAACCTTTTTGTAGGTACCGTACGTAACCAAACTAAAGGCAAAGATGTAGTAAGGCTCGATTTTGAAGCATACGATGCAATGGCCTTACGGCAAATGGAGCATTTAGCAAACGAGGCTATGGGCAAATGGCCGCTGGTAAACCTGGCTATAATACATGCCGTAGGCGCTAAAGAACCGGGTACGCCTGTAGTTGTCATAGGTGTAGCTTCGGCACACCGCGATGCCTCGTTTGAGGCTTGCCGTTTTTTAATTGATGAGCTGAAAAAAACAGTACCCATCTGGAAAAAAGAGTTTTACGAAGATAACAGTGTTTGGGTGAACGCCCATCCATAAATATAAATGATAGAAAGCAAATTAATTGATCAGTACGGCAGGCAGCTGAACTACTTACGGTTATCGGTTACCGATCGCTGTAATTTTAGGTGTTATTATTGCATGCCCGAAGAAGGCATCAACTTTGCATCGCGTAAAGATCTGATGTCGTTCGATGAGATGTACCAGCTATCCACAATATTTTGCAGCCTGGGAATTTCCAAGATTCGCATTACCGGGGGTGAGCCTTTTGTGCGAAACGGTATTATGCATTTTCTTAAAAAGCTAAGTACCGTTAATGGCTTGCAGGAAATTACGGTAACCAGTAACGGAACGCTTTCTACCCAGTACCAGGCCGAATTGCTACAAATGGGCATTCGCAAAATCAATATCAGCCTCGATTCGTTAAGCCGCGAACGCTTTCAGCAAATTACCCGTCGCGATAATTTTGAAGGTGTTTATGCCGGTATCTTAAAATTACTGGATGATGGTTTCGAAGTAAAACTCAACTGCGTAGTAGCCGAAAATAAGAATATCCAGGATATAGTTCCCTTCATCGAACTAACTAAAGATCACGCCTTATCAGTACGTTTCCTCGAAGAAATGCCATTCAACGGCAGCGATGGTTCACAGGTGTTATCGGAATGGGATTACAAACGTATTTATAATCACATTGAAGGCCATTATCCTGAAATTAACCGTTTAATCAGCGATGCGAATTCCACTTCAGTTAATTATAAAATCTCCGGGCATCAAGGTAGTTTCGGCATTATCCCATCGTTCAGCCGTACGTTTTGTGGTACCTGTAACCGCATCCGTTTATCGGCTACGGGCGAGTTGCGGACTTGCTTATACGGTCCGCCGGTAGCCAATCTTCGCGATCTGTTGCGTAAAGGTGCATCAATAGTTGATGTGGAACAGGAGATACTACATGCGGTTGGCCGTCGCGAACGCGATGGCTATGCAGCGGAGCTTGCCAGTCACGGTGCTATACATACATCTATGTCGGCACTGGGTGGATAAGTGGAGAATCAAGAAGACGGTAACTTCCTACAATTATATTAAATGAGATACGAGCGGCAAACACAATTAGCCAATTTTGGAGAAGGAGCTCAGCAAAAACTGCGTGATGCCAAAATACTGGTAGTGGGTGCTGGCGGCTTAGGGGTACCGGTGCTGCAATACTTAACGGGTATGGGCGTAGGTACGCTGGGTGTAATTGATATGGATACCATTAGCCTGAGCAATTTGCACCGCCAGGTTTTATATACTGAAAATGAAGTCGGCCAAAGTAAGGTAAGTATTGCTGTTCAAAAGTTGCAAGCCTTAAATCAGGAAGTTAAATTCCAGGTGTATAATGAAGCTATTACACCGCAAAATGCATTGAATATTATCAAAGATTACCATGTGGTAATTGATGCTACTGATAATTTCAGTACACGTTATTTACTGAACGATGCCTGCGTTATTCTGAACAAACCACTCGTTTATGGTGCCGTACAACAGTATGAAGGCCATGTAAGTGTGTTTAATTATAAGGGCGGACCAACATACAGGTGCTTGTACCCAACGCCACCAGCGGCAGGCGAAATTCCCGACTGCAACACGGCAGGTGTATTAGGCATAGTACCCGGAATTGTAGGCTGCCAGCAAGCTTTGCAGGCAGTTAAGGTAATTACGGGAGTAGGCCAAACCTTATCGGGTTACCTGCAGATCTTTGATTTTTTGCAGGACGATCAGTACAAAATGAAGTTAAAGGTTAACCCTCAAAATAAGCAGATCACCACATTGCAAGCTACTTATGAAGCGCCGGTATGCAATACGGTTTTAGTGCTTTCGGTAGATGAATTATACAATTGGTATGAAACCGGTGAAGCTTTCCAGCTGATAGATGTGCGTGAACCCAATGAATTTGAGGAAGAGCATTTGGAAGGTGCAACATCCATACCCTTACTGCAAATAAAGCCTGCAGAGGTGGTCATTAATGCTAATAAACCTGTGGTTATGTTCTGCGAAAAAGGTGCACGCAGTAATAAGGCCGCACAAATGCTGCAAAAGGAATATCCATCGGCCACCATTTATAGCGTATTAGGTGGAATGAATTACTGGCAGGATGAATTTGATGAAGAATATCTGGTGCGTAAACCAGCCTATTAACCGCGACATTTTACCCACTACGTTATTGCGAGGAACGAAGCAACCGCTGCACGAAAGTTAAAACGGCGACTTGCTCTTTGCAGGGATTGCTTCGTTTCTCGCAATGACGTTTAATAATTTATATATGATCTCCGTAACCCAGGCCCTGCAACTTGTAGCTGAACAAACTGAATTTTTTCCTATTGAAGAAGTGGACCTGCTACAATCCACGGGACGAATTTTAGCACAGCCCGTTTTAGCTGACCGCGATTTCCCGCCATTTGATCGGGCTACCATGGATGGCATTGCTATTGGTAGCAGGGCATTTGGACAGGATGTGCGGCAATTTCGGATCACAGATGTTCAAGCTGCAGGGCATCCGCAAAAGCAACTGACCAATCGCGGTAATTGTATTGAAATTATGACCGGTGCCATGCTTCCCATAGGTGCCGATGTGGTGATCAGGTATGAAGACCTGACTATAACCGACGGAATAGCTTACGTAAACTTAAACGAAGTTACGCCGTACCAAAACGTGCATTTACAAGGAACCGATAAAAAATCACGCGAACTACTGGTACCTGCAGGTATTAAAATTACGCCCGCTATCATAGCCATTATGGCATCGGTAGGTATGGCTGTAGTGCCGGTTTACCGTTTGCCCCGTGTAGCCGTTTGTTCAACCGGCGATGAATTGGTAGCCGTAACCGAGCAACCTTTAGCACACCAAATCCGGCAATCTAACAGTTATATGTTATTGGCCGGATTAGCACAGGAAGGCATAATTGCCGATAAATATCACCTGCCCGATGAACCCGCAGCCATGGCACAACAAATGGCCGTTATGATAGATGATTACGATGTACTGCTGTTTTCGGGTGCGGTTTCTAAAGGTAAATTCGACTACCTGCCACAGGTATTGCAGCAGTTAGGCATGCAAACTATATTTCATAGCATAGCCCAAAAGCCGGGTAAGCCGTTGCTGTTTGGCAAGGTAGAAAACAAAGCGTTGGTATTTGGCTTTCCAGGTAATCCGGTATCTACCTGGGTATGTTTTCAGTTATATTTTAAGGCCTGGTTGTATCAATCATTGGGTATTCAAGTGCCTGTGGTTAAGGCAGCTTTAAGCAGGGGTGTGAATTTTAAACCGGCATTAACGCATCATGTTTTGGTACGATTGATCAATAAGGAAGGCCGGTTGTTGGCTGAGCCAGTAGATACCTCTACTTCCGGCGATATGGTAAACCTGATGCAGGCCGAAGGGTTTTTGAGTTTACCCGCCGAAGAAACGTCTTTTGCTGAAGGAACTGTGTTTGATGTACATTTATTTAAACCATAGCGGTACAATACTTTGTGCCGAATATCAACGTATTCTTAAAATGCAGCACGGCATAAAAGTATTGTGCCGTGCTGCATTAACTCAAACTATCCTTTACGCTGAGGGTTATTTTTCTAAGTTTACATTATTCATGAAAGAACTGGAAGACATTGTTAAAGCCTTTGACGCGGCGCAGCAGCGCGGTAAGCAAACCGCGCTGGCTACGGTGGTGCAGGTAGAAGGTTCCTCATACCGCCGTGCGGGTGCCCGTATGCTGGTGACCGAAGATGGCGAACTTACCGGTGCCATTAGCGGTGGCTGCCTGGAAGGTGATGCCTTGCGCAAAGCACGACTGGCCATGTCACAGCAGCAACCCATGCTGGTAACTTACGATACCACCGACGATGACGATGCCAAACTGGGCGTAGGCCTGGGCTGTAATGGTATAATCCATATCCTCATTGAACCCATTTTTACCGATAACGTTAATCATCCTATTAATCTGTTCAAAAGGTTTTTAAGCAAACGGCAAAATGCGGTGGTGGTAACGTTATTTTCGTTAGCCGATCGCAAAGCAGATCAACCGGGTACCTGCTTGTTTTTGACCGATGAAGAGCAGATTGGCAATTGTACTATTGAGGGCTTGCAACAAGAATTATTAAATGATGCACGGGCTGTACTAAACGCAGGGAGGTCCACTACTAAAATCTATCAATCAAACATAGAACTAACCGCTTTTATGGAACTGCTTAAACCGGCTGTATCGTTATTGGTATTTGGTGCCGGTAACGATGCCATTCCGCTGGTACAAATGGCGGCAGTGCTGGGCTGGCACACCACCGTTATAGATGGGCGTACCAATTATGCTGTAAGTAGCCGGTTTCCATTGGCTAAAAGTGTGTTACTGGCAAAACCCGATCAAGCATTATCAATGGTTAGTATAGATAACCGTACCGTGGCTGTGTTAATGACCCACAATTATAATTACGACCTGGCTATGTTGCGGCAACTACTCCCGCTGCAGTTAACTTATGTAGGCAGCCTGGGACCAAAAAAGAAACTGCAACGCATGCTGGATGAACTGGAGGAAGACGGTTTGGCCTTTACGCCAAATCAATTGCAAAGCATCTATGGGCCTACCGGGTTAGACATTGGGGCTGAAACTTCTGAAGAAATTGCCCTATCCATTTTATCGGAAATGCAGGCGGTATTACAACAGCGGGAAGGCAAAGCCCTGCGCAACCGAAGTACGGTGATCCATTCACCCGAAATGGCGGCCTTACCGGTGAATCAGGAGAATATATGACCGGAATCATCATTCTTGCCGCTGGCTCGTCGTCGCGTATGGGGCAGCCTAAGCAGCAATTGGTTTATCAACAACAAACATTATTACAGCGCGCCATAAACATTGCATCCGGAATTGCGGAGCATAAAACTATAGTTGTTTTAGGAGCTAATCACGAAAGTATACTGCCCGATGTGGATAGTAAAATAGCCGATATTGTAATTAACCCCGACTGGGAACAGGGCATGGCTTCATCTATCAAGTCGGGAGTTACTGCTTTGCAAACCCTGTACCCGCAAATACAAGATGCCTTGCTGATGTTGTGCGATCAGCCTTTTGTAACTACGGAAATTTTACTGCAATTGATAGCAACCGGCGGTGATAATGATAAGCGTATTGTTGCTTGTACCTATCAAAATACAGTTGGTGCTCCGGTACTTTTTGGCAAACAATGGTTTAACGAATTATTAAGCTTGCAGGGGCAGGAGGGCGCAAAAAAGCTCATCATCAAACATCAGCAACACGTGTTAACAGTGCCATTTGCTCACGGTGAAATTGATATAGACACACCCGAAAATTACCAAGACTTACTCAAAAGATAACTACATTACAATTATTAAACTTATATAAAAACACATGGAAGAGATAAACGATAGCCTGGTAGCCGTATTTGCAGGTACTACACTTGATGCCGGTATGATTCAGAGCTTATTGGAAGAGCAGGGCATTCCTGCTTTTATACAAAACGAATTGATGGGTAGCATTGCGCCCTGGCAAATTATGCCCGGTGGTGCAGGTGCTGTAAAGGTGCAGGTTTCAAGCACCAATCAGGAGCGGGCCTTACAAATTATTAACGATTTCAGTTTAAATGCTGAAGAAGAAGAAATTTAATATAGGGGAGCTTGTATTACTCGAATCCTGATAGTCATGCTGAGCTTGTCGAAGCATTTGCCGCTTCATTAGGTCTTCGACAAGCTCAGGATGACAACTATTTGTTATTTGAATAACCTTATTGTTCTTCGTAATGATAGGTTAATCCACCATCAACAAAGTAAGTAGAACCGGTTACGTATTTAGCATCGTCGCTGGCTAAAAAGGCAACCAGGGCGGCTACATCTTCGGGCTGGCCAAGCTTTTTCATGGGGATATTTTCTAATACGCCTTCTAATAGTTCAGGAGTTTCCATCAGCTTTTTGTTGATAGGGGTGGCAATTGCACCGGGAGCCACATTATTAATGCGGATATTAAGCGGAGCCAGCTCGGTTGCCAGGTTACGGGTCAGCATTTTTAAGCCGCCTTTACTGGCGCAATAAGCTGCAAAATGCGGGAAAATAATTTCTTCGTGTACTGAGCTCATGTTAACCACCACGCCGCCACGTTTTTTATCCATGCAGTACTTTACAAAAGTCTGTATGCCAAAAAAGATGCCTTTAAGGTTGGTGTCCATCACAAAGTCGTATTCTTCCTCGGTCACGTTCCAAAAGTCGTTGTTCTTTTCTACACCGGCATTGTTTACCAATATATCCAGCTGACCATAAACGCCTATGGCATCGTTCACCAGGTTTACCACGTTTTGCATTTGGCTTACGTCGGCTACCAGGAAGTGTGCACGGCGGCCCATAGCGGTAATTTGCTTAATGAGGTCTTCGCCGCGCTCATCCAGTTTGCGACCGTTCAATATAATGTCGGCACCATCGGCGGCCAAACGCAGTGCGCAGGCGGCACCAATTCCCTGGCTGCTGCCGGTAATTAAAGCTACTTTGTTTTCGAAACGATTCATAGTATTGTTATGGATTGTATGTAAGTAAAAGTTTATTTATGGAATGTGGTTTGCATCAGGATGAAGTTTTTATGCTTTCGGGCGAATGATGGTTGTGGTAGCTTACCCTGGCAGCCTCTATTTGATGATGCCTGCGGAAATTAAAAAGCTTCACCAATCCCATAACCAACAGTACGCCGGTCACAGGCGCTAACCAATATAACCAGTAACTGGTATAAATGCCGCTCACCACCGCCGGACCAAAACTGCGTGCCGGGTTAGTACTGCATCCCGAAAACGGACCCTCGGCCCAAACCATGAAGCTGTATAAAAACGGTATAGTATAAGGTGTGTAGTTACGCAGCTTATTACTGCTAACAAAAACATAAAGCAGGGTTACTAAACAGGCAGTTGTTACCACTTCGCCCACAAACGCGGCGGCTATACCCGCCTCGCCGGGAACAGTATTTCCGTATGCCACGCTTTCTCCCTGCTTGCCCCAAAGCAACAAGGGCAGGCAACCCACCAAGGCGCCCAGCATCTGGCTTACTACATAACCTACGAGTGCATGATCTTTCATTTTACCGCACATCCAAAAGGCTATGCTTACGGCAGGGTTAATATGGGCACCGCTAATTTTACCCACAGGCGATAGCGTGACCAGGCAGCCGGTTGTGCCAAATAAAAAGCCGGTTAGCAGCCGGCGTAAACCCGCATCAGGTATCCAGCGATCCATTACAGTGCCTTGTCCCCAATTGAAGATGACAAAGCTTAGCCCAAAGCCCAATAGCAGTGCTGTGCCGATGAATTCTGATAAGTAGAGTTTGAATAGAGTTCTGTTAATTAGTTGCATTTTACTAATTGAGCTTATGCTTATAAATTCAGTTCAGTGCAGTTAACATCTTCGTCTCCTCTTGGCCGGAGAGGCCCATTACTTTTTGTCTTGACACAAAAAGTAACAAAAAAGTCAAGACAGAAAAAAGCTTCCCCGCTCAAGGCCTGCGCATGGCCCGCTTTTCTGTCAGGCCCATGCTCATTAAGTACAGCAGGGCGCTACTTCAACAGTGCTACCAACCCGGTCCAGCCGGTTTGGTGGCTGGCGCCTAAGCCTTTGCCGTTATCGCCATGGAAGTATTCGTGAAAGAGAATGTAGTTTTTAAAATGCTCGTCGTGGTTTAGTTTAGGGTGACCACCGAAAACCGGGCGTTCGCCTTTGTTGTTCACTAAAAATATACTTTTAAGGCGTTTACTTAGCGCTTGTGCAATTTCGGCCAGGCTTAAGTACTGGTTAGAACCTGTTGGATATTCTACCTTAAAATCGTCGGTGTAATATTCATGAAAGCGATACAGCGATTCTACCAGTAAGTAATTAATAGGCATCCATATTGGTCCGCGCCAGTTGCTGTTGCCTCCAAACATGCTGCTATCGCTTTCGGCAGGGGTATATTTTACCTGGTGATCTTCACCATTAATCATATAGTGGTAGGGCTGCTCATCGTAAATTTTAGAAATGGATCTAATGCCATAATCGGATAAAAATTCATTTTCGTCCAGCATCCGTTTCAACAGCAATTTCATGCGGTGGCCGCGTAATAACGAGAACAAGTGTTTTTGATCGCCTTTGGTATCTTTCCAACGGCTTACCAAATTTACCAAATCGGGGCGTTGCTGCATAAACCAGTCGAGCCGCTCGGTAAGCATGGGCAGGTTTTTCCATTTAGCCTCCTCAAAAACGGTAACCGCAAACATAGGAATTAGGCCAACCAGCGTACGCAGGCGCAGTCGATCCCAGGTGCAATCGGGCCGGCGCAGTACGTCATAGTAAAAACCGTCCTGGTCGTCCCATAAACCTAACGAATCTTCGCCTAAATTGGCCAGCGAACCGGCTATATACAAAAAGTGTTCAGCAAACTTAACGGCCATACTCTCGTAAGCCGGGTTGTGCAGGGCCAGTTCCATGGCAATACGCATCATATTGAGCGAATACATGGCCATCCAGCTGGTACCGTCGGCCTGTTCCAAAAAGCCACCGCCCGGTACCGGGGCGCTACGGTTAAATACGCCAATATTATCGAGCCCTAAAAAGCCGCCTTCAAAAATATTGTTGCCCTCACTATCCTTACGGTTTACCCACCACGTAAAGTTCATGGTTAGTTTCTGAAAAATCTCTTCCAGAAACAGCAGGTCGTCTTTGCCGGTCAGCTGCCGGTCGGTTTCGTAAACCTGCCAGGTGGCCAGCGCATGCACCGGCGGATTTACATCGCCAAAATCCCACTCATAAGCGGGTAGCTGTCCGTTAGGATGGATATAATTAGCACCAACCAGCAGGCGCAGTTGTTTCTTAGCAAAATCTGCATCAATAGGGGCAAGGGTTATACAATGGAAAGCCAGGTCCCAGGCGGCAAACCAGGGATACTCCCATTTATCGGGCATGGAAAGAATATCTTCGGCCACAAAGTGTTTCCAATGGTTGTTGCGGCCTTGCCGCCTGGCGTTAGGTGGTGTAGGCTCGTTAGGATCGCCGTCCAGCCAGCGTTTTACGTTGTAGTTATAATACTGCTTGCTCCACAGCATACCAGCCCAGGCCTGGCGTTGTACCATTTTTTCATCGGCATTGGTGGTGCCGGTTTGTCGGGTAGCATAAAAGGCATCTGCCTCGCCTTGCCGGGTTGCCACAATTTCGTCGAAGCCTGCAAATGGTTGAGCCTGCTTTCCTTTACTCAAACGCAACTTTACCACCACACTGCCTTTAGCCGGAACCGATAGCTGATACCAAAACGCTGCTTTGGTGCCCTCGTGGCTGGGGTTAACTGCCTTCGCGTTATTATGAACAACATAATCGTTAAAGGCATCTTTCACGTAAGGTGTGTCGTTGGCCGAATTATACAAACGCTCGTTATTGCTTTCGTTATCGGTAAGCAACGCTTCGGCCACGCTATCGGCATAGCAATAATAATCGCCTAAATGCGGGTGGCGCAACAGCAATGTGTTTTGGCCCTGGTATAGTATCTGCGGTTTGGCATTGGCAGTAAGCCAGGTATTGCGGAACCAAATCTGGGGTAGTAAGTGCAGGTTTGCAGCATTACCAGACCGGTTATGAATGGTGTATTTTATCAGAATGTCTTCTTCGCTCTGCTTGGCATATTCGGTAAATACATCAAAGTACTTATCCTCATCAAAAATACCGGTATCTATCAGTTCAAATTCGGGCTGATGTTTATTGCGTTTGCGGTTCTCATCCACCAGCCAGCTGTAGGGAAAAGCCTGCTGCGGATATTTGTACAGCATTTTTAAATAGCTATGCGTAGGAGTAGCATCCAGGTAATAGTAAAGCTCTTTTACATCCTCACCATGGTTGCCCTCATTATTGGTAAGGCCAAACAGACGTTCTTTTAAAATAGGATCCTGACCATTCCATAATGCCAGGCTCAGGCAAAGTTCCTGTTTGTCGTCGCTAATACCGGCTATACCTTCTTCGCCCCAGCGGTAGGCCTTGCTGCGGGCCATATCATGGGTAATGTAGTTCCACGAATTACCGTCGGCACTATAATCTTCGCGTACGGTTCCCCATTGCCTTTCGGAGAGGTAAGGCCCCCATTTAAGCCAGTTGGTTTGTGCGCTGTAATGCTGCTGCAGCCGTATTTGTTCCGTATCCATAGGTTGATTGTTGCAATGTGAGTAAGATAAGTTTTTAACGTTTGACTCTATGAAGATATTTGCACTGCATTTTTTATTTTTTTGGTGATATATTTATATAACCGCACACTTGTAGTAAACATAAGCCCATGAAAGCAACAAACGAAACCCGCGAAGATTGGTTGACCCGGTTATACCTCACCGCTTTCCCCAATGTAGCGCGGCATATTGCCAAGCAAGGCGGCTCATTAGATGAAGCAAAAGATGTTTTTCAGGATGCATTGGTGATTTACTACGAGAAAGCAGTGGCCGGTAACTTGCAGCTTACCCACAGCGAACAAGCTTACCTGTTGGGCATAGCAAAGCACATTTGGTACCATCAGCAGCAAAAACAAAAAGGCCGGGTAAGTGAAGAAATATTGAACTTTAAAGATATTGCTGAAGAAGAATTTCTTCAACCATCAACTAACCGCTTGTTGCGTTACCTGGAAACAGCCGGACAAAAGTGCATGGATATGTTGCAGGCCTTTTATTACGATAAACAGAATATGAAAGAAATTGCCGAACGCTTCGGCCTTTCGGGCGAGCGGTCGGCCACGGTGCAAAAGCATAAGTGCCTGGAAAAAGTGCGCAATAATGTGAAAGAAAAATCCCTGACCTATGAAGACTTCTGCGTTTAACACCGGGGAAATAGACAGTTACCTGCTGCAGCAATTACCACCGGGCAATAAACTGGTATTTGATGCAAAGCTCATGTTATGCCCCGAACTATTGGAAACTGTAGAATGGCAGCGCAAAGTACACCACCTGGTGCAATTGCGGGGCAGGCAACAATTTAAAGCACAAATTAACGCCGTAGAGCAAACGGTGTTTAGCATGCCCGAGTACAGTAGTTTCCGGCAAAAATTATGGAGATTGTTCAGTAAATAAAAAAGCCGCGTTATAATAACGCAGCTTTCAATATCATTTGCGATTGCGAACCCCAATCGTCCATAGCGGCTTTCAGCGTAGTGATCAATGTTTTGTTGTTAACCAGCTTGCCTTTTGCCGGAGGGGCCAGCTTAGCGGGTGGAACGCCTACATCGGTTACCTTGGTAGCAAACCAGCTCATATTATCATGTGGTAATGCAACGCCTAAGATCATTCCGGGTAAACCGTTGAATGATTCTGGTCCGCCCGATACGGCAATTTCTTCGGTGTAAAAAGCTACTACATAAATCGAATCCATGATGAGCGCGTTGGCGCGTCTGCATTGAAAGCCTGCTACTTCGCGTGTTTCGTCGGTTATTTTCCAGTTGATTTTGCGCAAGCTGTCTTTCACTAAAAATATTTCTTCAAAAATCTTCTTTTGGGTGGTGCTGATGCCGGTTTCTAAATCGGTACCAATTGTATTTATTTGTGTGTTGATGGGGCTGCTGCCAAAAAAGTTATTGGTAGAGGCTTCCTCGGGCAGCGGAGTATATAATACTTTATTATCCGAAAAGGTGAGCGTGCTTTTTAGCTTTTTGAACTGTGGCTGCGTCTTTTTGTACTGATCGAAAGCCTGTGTTAAATAGCTTTCATTGTTCTTATTAATCATCTTTTTGATGAGCGCGTACATGTTAATGCTCTTTTCAAACTCTATAGTACCGCTGGTAGTAAAGTGGGCATTTTGCGCCAGCACCAGGTTGCAGCTAAATATAAAAAGGCAAAATGTTGTAAGGAGAATTGTGCGTTTCATAATCTTATTATTTTTTGGATGAACCACCCATTTTACTGAAATCATAAATTAACGATAGCATAAAGTACCGCTTAATGGTAGTATAGCTGTTTTGAGTTATTAAGTTGCCATTTGCGCTACGGCTAAAGCCTGAGTTTTGATTGAAAATATCGTTTACGTTGGCTTTTAATTTCAAACCTTCATCTTTAAAAAATGCTTTTTGAATAAAGGCGTTCACTAAAAAGCGGCTAAACGACTCATCGAACGATTTGGTGGGCGCACGGTATTCGTAGTTACCATCGGTACCTATTTGAACTTTGCCCGGCAAATAGGCATTAAGCTGATGATAAGTAGTAAAACCTGCACCGTTATTGTTGATGTTAGGATTTAAAGACGATACGCTGTAAGTGTAAGTGGGGCCAATGCTGGCATACATCTCAAACTTTTTCTCTTTGTATTTTTGCAGGTTGAGCGTAGCCGAATAGCTGTTAGAGCGTGTGCGGTTAACTACATCGTTCACCATGCTGTAGTAAGTATTACCATTGGTGCTAATGCCCAGGCCGGCGTTTATGCCTAATAAAAATTTAATTTTACTATCAACCGAGGCATACACATTAAAGTTAGATGTGTTTTCGCCCGATAGATTGACCGATTGACTGGTAGTAAAACCCGTGTTTTTGTTGGTGTTTACATTGCTTACAATTGGGTTTGATGTAAGGCTGTAAGAGCCGCTCAAATAAATAGAACGGTTACTGAGTACTTTGTAGGAATTATACGATGCCGAAAACCTGTTGGTGAACGATGGCGTAAGGTTGGGGTTACCAACTACCAGGTACAGCGGGTTGATGTTGTTTATAATAGGTTGTATTTGATCGATAGTGGGCTGGCGGGTATTACCATTATAATTAAACCTGAACGATTTTTGCTGCGAAAAGCGGTACTGGTAAGTAGCCTGTGGATTCCAGTTTACAAAGTTGCGGTCAAATTCGCGGCCATTAATCTTGTTAAGCTGCTCAAATCTTACTGCGGCAACCTTGGTACCGAAGTTAAAAGTGGTTTTGTCTTTTTTGTAATTGAAAATTAAGCCACCCTGGTTGGTAAGCTGATCTAACCGGTAATTGTTACTAACCGAATCTACCAGAACATTGTAAAGACCTGCATCATTGATGCGGGCAGGGTTAGGTATAATAGGGCTGAACGTTTTACGATCGGAGGTGCTATTACTTACACCAATGCCATAGTTGGCAATCATGGAAAAGGTTTTGGAGAATGGTTCGCTGTAAGTAATGTTACTGTTAAAAATGTTGGTGTTAATTTTATTGATCTTGTACTGATCGGTTAGTTGTTTACGGCTTAATACGCCTACGGTATCGTATGCTTCAATGTTGGAAAACAAGAACCCTTTGTTGTCATTTTCATCTATAGATTGCGATAAGTTAACCGATAATGTGCGACCGGCTTTCTTTAACTTTTTGGTATAAAAGGCCGAAAAGTTAAACGTTTTTTGATCACCATCCGTATCGGTTTTCCGGTCTTCAGTGTTTATCAACATTCCGTTACCCCGTACACCAAGCGTGTTGTTTGTGCTGCGGCTCTCCGTGTTTTTAAAAGTACCATCCAGCGCTAACTTTATGTTCGATGTACTGTCGATCTTCAGGTTGTAAGTGGCATCGGCTTTTTGGCGAAAAATATAATTATCAAAGCGCTGATCGCTATTGGTATTGATAATGCTGGTAGAATTGCCTTGACCGCCCGGTAAGTTGTTTTGAGTTTGGTTGTTACGGTCGCCTACCACACTTAACGATCCTATTTTATAGTTGCCATTAATGGTTTGCTTATCGGCATTCCATTTATTATCGTAATGTGCGCCACCTGCACGTGCCACAGGTATACCTTCGCCATTATAACGGCCACCCCATCCTTCCAAATCATCACCACCGCCCGAAAATATGCTGATACCGCCATCAACAAACTCCACGTTATTGCTGGATGTGCCGAACTTGTTGGCATCCTCCCATCCTAAACCTGTTTTACCGGTATTCGCTAAAGTTCCGTATGCCGAAATTTTTTCTTTCCCGGCAAATTTGTTCACCGCTACCTGGGCCTGGTAAAAATCTTTGGTGCCATAGCCCACATCGGCCTTGCCAAAGTAGCCATTCTTTTTATCTTCCTTGAGCTTAATGTTAATGGTCTTTGATTTTTGTCCATCATCAATACCCGTAAATGCCGCCTGGTCGCTGGCCTTATCGTAAAGCTGAACCTTGTCTACCATATCGGCACGCAGGTTTTTAGTGACCAATGTTGGGTCATCACCAAAAAATTCTTCGCCATCAACCAGTACCTTATTTACTGTTTGGCCTTGGGCGGTTATCTTGCCATCCTTATCTATTTGTATACCGGGGAGCTGTTTAAGCAAATCTTCTACCTTAGCATTAGGCTGCACGGTAAAGCTGGAAGCATTAAATTCGGTAGTATCACCCTTAATTTTGATGGCCGCACGGGTGCCCTTAACCATTACACTGGCCAATAGCCGTGTTTTCAGGATCATATCTATGTTCCCAAAATTGTGCGTGGTTTTAACAGAATCGAGCGTAAAATTATCCACGTAGTCGGCATACTTAGGGTAGGTAACCAACAATATAAATTTGCCTTTTTTTAAGCCGCCTATAGTAAAACTACCATTGGCCGAAGCACGGGTAAATTTATAAAGGGTAGAATCTTTAGCGTTAAGTACAGAAATAGTGGTGTTCGCTAATTTAGCGTTAGAGGCGGTATCGGTTACGGTACCCTTTACACTGTAGGCATTTTGGGCCAGTGAAATGTAACTTAACGAGCAGAAAGTTAGTAGCAGTATTAAAGATTTCATGACAAGGATTATGGCGTTAAGGTATAACTAAAAGTTTAGTATTGATAGTTAATAAGTGTTAAAATATTGAAGCATTTGTAACATTTATGTTATATAAAAACAAATTGAATGATTTATTCTCGAATTGATGCTGTATTGTACTTAGATAAGTATTTAATAATGAGTATCTTAAATTATATATTATTAGTTAACTTAATCTGCCTCATTGCTGTATTGGCAGATTTACCTACTTTTAAGCATGAACCGGATAGACCGTATAAGTGCCATACTCATTCAGCTGCAATCGCGCAGGGTGGTTAAGGCACAAAATATTGCCGATAGATTTTCGGTGAGTTTGCGCACGGTTTACCGCGATATGCGTACACTGGAGGAAGCCGGTGTTCCTATTATTGGTGAAGCAGGTCAGGGGTATTCGCTGGCAGATGGTTACCGTTTGCCGCCCATAGCCTTTACGCTGGAGGAGGCCACCGCTTTTATTACCGCCGAAAAACTGGTAGAAAGTTTAACCGACGAAGTGAACGGAAGCAGTTATCGCTCGGCCATGTATAAAATACGGGCAGTTTTACGCAGTACCGAAAAAGATTACCTGGAAGGTATGGACAGCCGCATAGAGGTATTAAAAGCAAGCAGGCCGCCGCACATGCAACCCGGTGTTAATCCGCTGCAACTTATTTTAAGGGCTATTACCTTAAAAAGGGTAATTAGCTTAAATTATTTTTCGTACTACCGGCAGGAGCATAACCAGCGCTGTGTAGAACCCGTTGGCGTGTTTTATCTGGATAATTACTGGCACCTCATTGCTTGGTGTAAAGTAAAGCAAGATTACCGTGACTTCCGGTTCGATAGGATGATGAATGTGCAGCTTACCGATGAAGAGGTGACTACGTTACATCCTACTTTAAAAGACTACCTGGCCGGCGTATATAAAGACCGCAACTTGCAAAAAGTAGTTTTACAGGTAGATAAAGAAGCGGCCCGGCACCTGGGCGAACAAAAGTATTACCACGGGTATATTGGCGAGGTTGAAAAGGACGGGGGTATAGAGATGACTTTTTTAACCGTATCGTTCGAAGGCTTTGCCCGTTGGTTTTTAATGTTTGCCGATTGTGCCCGTATTATTGAACCTGCCGAACTCCGTAACAGGATAAAATCTATTGTTGAGCAGGTTTTATTAAATTTGTAATTCCCTGCTGACATAGGGCTGTCATTACCGCATGGTTTATTTGTAGCACAAACAAATAGACAACCCATGAACATCATCGAACTATTATTAAAAGAACTGGACGCAGAAGTAGCCAATACCCGCAAAATGCTGGAGCGCATCCCCAACGATAAATACGACTGGCAGCCGCACGTTAAAAGTATGACCATTCGCCGCCTGGCAACTCACCTGGCCGATTTGCCTAACTGGATAGCCATGACACTAACTACTGCCGAACTCGACTTTGCTACCAGCGACTGGAAAGAAGATGTAATAAATAACACCGGAGAGTTGCTCAGCGTTTTTGAGCGGTCGGTGGTTAACGGTAAAGCGCAGCTTGAAAAAGCTAATGAAGCTACTTTGCAGGAAATATGGACTATGCGGAGCGGTGTGCAGATCTACTTTCAATCTACCAAGTACGAGTTTATACGCATAACCATTGCACAGATCATACATCACCGTGCCCAAATGGGTGTGTTTTTACGCTTGCTGAATATTCCTATTCCGGGGCCTTACGGACCAAGTGCCGATGAAATGGAGTTTGCCGCATGAAAATGTATTTATGGTTAATAGCTTTATTATCTATACGCAATATAGTATTGATGATAATGTAAACAATCTTTCCTTAGAGACGGGTGCGGCTGGCCTGTGCGTTGGCAGAGAGGGGTTTAGTAATTGTTAAAACCCCTCCCTGCCCTCCCGAGGGAGGGATGCTTTTCTATTGATAGATTGGATTAGAGCAAAATGTCCCTTACAGTCGCTTCACAAAAGAAAAACCTACTACGCCATTGTTATAACTGGGTAGTAGTATGGCGGCCTTTTCGTCTTTTTTATCGTTGCGGAACAAATTATTCCTGATAATAGGGTAAAGCAGGTAAGCCGCTTTGGTTGACAGGATACCGAAACCCGCACCGGCAATAATATCGCTAAACCAGTGATCGTTATTGTAAACCCGTAATATGGCAGTAGCGGTAGCAAACGAGTAAGCATAAACCCCGTACCATGGCGATACTTCACCATATTCCTGAGCCATAAATTCCGCGGCAGCAAAGGCAGTGCTCGCATGGCCCGATGGGAACGACTTATCGTCCAAGCCATTTGGCCTAAGCCTGTTAGATGCACCTTTAATTGCATTGACAGCACCAAACCTAATGGTTTGCGATAGCGCATATAATATGGTACGGTCTATAAATCTATTTTTACCGGCAACCCCGGCAAGGTTCAAGGCATAAACCGTAACTACCGGGGCAAATTGAAAATAGTTGTCAATTTTAGTGCTGAAATTTGGATGATCTTTCCGCATATCATTATACACATGAAAGTCTATATCGCGTATGGGCTTTACGCCTAAGGACAGTAAACCATAGCCCACAAACACAGCCGGTGGAATAAAGGACACCAATTTACTTTCCAGGTGCTTCACCGTATCCGGCACTTCTAAAATATGCTCAACCGAATCCGTTTTAACCGAATCTGTTTTAACCGAATCGGTAGTTTGCGCAGTTACCCGTACCGAGTTAAATAATATAACGGCTACCGTAAAATATAGGAGTTTAAAGCTTTTCAATACAATGCGTTTATAGGTTAAGAAAATGTTAAACAGCAATAGCTATAAATTTAAGAAACGCAATAATGTTTTAAAAATATATATCTGGAAATTTTTCAAATACAATTCAGCTATATAATGGCAGTTAAATTGGACGTTATATTTGAAAAAGCTTAAAATAGTGTGACTTGCCTGCCGGTTTTAGGCGTAAAAAGCGATAGGTTGTATGCCGGCATCTCCCGGCCGTCTAAATATTTTTTGCAGGCCATGCGGTATAGCTGATGAATCGATTCGGCTACTTCGCCCTCGCCGCTCATGCGGCGGCCAAATTCACTATCGTTTAAATTACCGTCGTGACATTCGCGAATGAGGTTGAGTACCTTTTCGGCCCTGTAGGGGAAAGTCTTATGAATCCAGTCGGTAAAAATTTCTGCAATACTCCCGTTAAGGCGTACCATGGTAAACCCTGCGGCTACCGCACCACGGTTGGCGGCGGCCTTTATAATAGCGGGTACCTCGTTGCTATTGAGCCCGGGAATTATAGGCGCGGTCATTACCCGTACGGGTACTCCTTTTTGGGTCAGTTTTTCAATAGTAAGTAAGCGGCCAATGGAGGTTACGGTACGCGGCTCCAGCTTTAGGCGCAGTTGTTCATCTAACGAAGTAATAGAAATATTTACATGGATGAGGTCGAGCTTGGCCAGCTCTTCCACAATATCCATATCACGCAAAATCAGATTGTTTTTGGTAATGATGCTTACCGGGTGTTTGTATTGCAAAAAAATTTCGAGCAAGCGGCGGGTAATTTTCAGGTCGCGCTCAATTGGCTGGTAGCAATCGGTATTGCCCGATAGTACGATGGGCGTTGGCTGGTAACGGCGCTTGTTAAAGTACTCTTCCAGCAACTCGGGCGCGTTATGTTTAACAATAATTTTCCGCTCAAAATCTAACCCGGCGCTAAAGCCATAATATTCGTGACTGTTACGGGCGTAGCAATAAATGCAGCCATGCTCACAGCCCTGGTACGGGTTAATAGAGTGCATGTGGCTTATATCGGGACTGTTGGATTTACTAACGATGCTTTTAGAATTTTCCATAAACAGCTGCGTTTTGCTGTTGTGCAGTAAAGGCTCGTCCAGGCCCTCAATATGTTCGGCTACATACTTAACCTTCAGGAATTTATTGTGCGTGTTTACCTGTGCCCCCCGCCCCCTGAAAAAATCATCGTTCGCCTCAAATGCCATAAGGCAAATTTGCTAAATTAATTAGTAAAAATATCCTTTCATCTAATTTATTTATCTGGCTTTGTATTTGCTAAACAATTACAAACCGATACTCAAATTATACAAGATGACTTTACACGAAAGGATAATAGAAAAAATCAACGGCCAGTTGAAGGGCTCAACAGCAGAGCAAAATACCGCCAACTTAGCCACGCTCCTTGAAGCTGATGTTAAATTTATAGCAGTAAACTTTGCCACCTACGCTTCTCAGCACCCCGATGTGGATCTGAATGCTTTATTTGATGAATGGTTTACCAATCACTTCAATGATCCTATTATTAAGACGTTTGAATAATCACTTAGGACTCTGTTATCCGAACGATACTGAGTGATACATTCGAAAGAAAAATCACTTTTTTTTCATTTAAAAAGAATTTTTAGCACATAATCCTCATGTCATCTCGAACTTAGTTAGAGATCTTTTCGACTTTATAGGTGTATAACTATTGCTTTGAAAAGATTTCACGTTAGCACTCGAAATGACAGATTTTTTTTGGATGTGATGTATAAACCTCATGTCATCTCGAACGATAGTGAGAGATCTTTTCGACTTTGAAAGGTGTATAACTGTCGCTTTGAAAAGATTTCTCGTTAGCACTCGAAATGACAGATTTTTGAGCTGTGATGTATAAATTCTCATGTCATCTCGAACGGTAGTGAGAGATCTTTTCGACCTAATAGGTGGATAACTGTCGCTTTTAAATATTTCTTGTTAGCACTCGAAACGAAAGTATTATTCGAGGAGGACAACTATTCCTCTTTAATTTCATCATTTAAAAATTTCATATCAGGGTTTAAACTTTTTATCAAATCCAGTTTCTTCTCACGGCGCCATTTTTTGATTTCTTTTTCCCTGCTGATAGCGTGTTCAATGTGGCTATGACGTTCGTAATAAATCAGGTTGTAACAATAATACTTACCTGCATAAGTAGCCGGGTTTCCTTTATTATTAAAATGCTCAATTAGCCTTCTGTTAAGGTCATTGGTTACACCTACATAATAGGTGGTTAGAGTAGGATTAGTTGTGATATAAACAAAGAAATTATAATTCCACATGTAACGAAAAGTAATAAAATGTGGCTACAAATCGCTTCGAAAAGATCTCTCACTATCGTTCGAGATGACAATTGTACAAATACCATAACACTACACTAAATCTAACCCCGCAAAATTCTTATTCAGGATCTTACTGTTATCCACATCCAGCCACTTGTTGAGCAGGGTAGCGTATACTTCCCTGAAATCTACCTGGTATTTGAGGTCGCCGTTTTCGAGGTTAACAAGGTCGGGGGCGGCATTGTAAATGCCTTGTTTGGCAAGCTTGCCACCAAACAGGAAAACGTTGTTAGCTGTACCGTGGTCGGTGCCGTTGCTGGCGTTTTGCTCTACGCGGCGGCCAAATTCCGAGAAGGTCATAATCATGGTATCGTCCAGTTTGCCGGTTTGTTTCAGGTCTTTTACAAAGGCGGCCACGGCATCGGCATAAATTTTTAACTGGCGGCCTTGCTGTGCCTGCTGACCCACATGGGTATCAAAACCGCTGAGCGATACGTAGTAAATGCGCGTTTGTAAACCTGAGTTAATAAATTTTGATACGTTTTTTAACTGGTAACCTAAACCGGAGGTAGGGTAGGTAGCAGTAACGTTATAAGTTTTAGAGGTTTTCTGTATATAATCGGCAGATGAATAAGTTTCAATCATGGTTTTATACAAATAACCCAGGTTCTCTTCGTGCAGGTGATCATTCTTAGGCGCGTTTACCAGGTCTTTAAAAAAAGGTTCACGTGTGGTTTGAAACAGTTTGTTGGGGTCTTGCACGGCAATGCCTTTCATGTTGGCACCTTTAAGAGCTAAAGATAACGTATCATCAACCTCAACCGCGGTATACGGGTTTTGGCAAGTTTGGCAGTTGGAGTCCAGGTAACGGCCTATCCAGCCGGTACTTAAAAACTGGTCGGCATCACTGGCCGTTTGCCATATATCCATCGAACGGAAATGGGAGCGATCGGGGTTGGGGTAGCCTACCGAGTTAACAATGCTCATCCATCCCTGGTCGTATACCTCCTGCAAGGCAGCCAAATTAGGATTGAGGCCCTGCATATCGTTCAGCTTAATGATCTCCGATTGATTGATGGCCACCGTTTTGCGTTTCTGGTAATAAACATCACTGCCAAAGGGTATAACAGTATTTAAGCCATCGTTACCACCCGAAAGCTGGATAATTACCAGGTTTTTATACCCGCTCACGGCATCCATAGCCAACGACTCAAAAGGCTTTAAAAAAGCCGGTATTAAAAACGCCCCCGATGCCAGGGTGCTGCTTTTTAAGAAATCTCTTCTTCTCATGGTTCTGGGTTTTGGTGAGTAACCTACAGCGACATTGCGAGCGATAGCGCGGCAATCTCTGTACCTGCGTGTTGTATATCTGTCTCCGCAGAATTGCTTCGTACCTCGCAATGACGGTTATGGTACTCACTTAATCAACTAATATTAACACAACTGGTACTCCGGTGTTGATACCACCTGTATCACCATCGATTTAATGTCGGGGGCTTTGTTTACCTCAGCTATAATACGGTCGTTCAGGGCGGGTTCCAGTAAATACTGGGCCACTTCCTGGTGAGGCACCTTTAAGGGGATGCCCTGCAAAAACTTGTTCCAATCGGGCGAGGCCTGTACCCGTTTAATAACGTTCAACTGCTGCTTGCGCTGCGATGCCAGGTAGGCTTCATCTTCGGGCGTGGCCTTACCGGCAAAGTCAATTAAGCCTGCGTTTAATATGGTAGATGGTATTTTTATACGGTACATTAGCGATGAGCTATCAATCCAATTCCTACCCCCGGGCCAGCCGGCCACATTAGGCGGACGAAACAGCACCTGCCCCAGCGTGCGCTGAAACTGAATCAGCACATCGGGGTTTTGATAGCTGATATGGAATCTGCGGGTTAAATCTACCAACAGCTCCACCGGCGATTTAATAAGGTTGCCTACGTTTTGAGGCTCGTAAAACCAATCGGCCGTAAAAACATGTTCCAGCAGGGGTTTAATTTCGTAGTTGGCGTTGTAAAATACATCCGTCATCTCGTTGATATGAGCGTCGTCGGGCGTTTCGTTCACCAGGTATTTGTATAGCTTGGTGCTAATGTACCGTGCGGTTTGCTTGTTGTTCAGGATGATGTCGATAACATCCTCACCACAAAAATTATCGGTTTTGCCCATAAAGGTTTTGGGCTGTGTATCGTGGCTGCCGGGCTTAAAGGTATACTCCCCGTTTTTGCCATTATAAGCCCACCCGGTAAACGCCCTGGCCGACTCCTTAATGTCCTGCTCCGTGTAATGACCGCGACCAAGCGTGAACAATTCCATCAGTTCGCGGGCGAAGTTTTCGTTAGGGTGGCCTTTATAGTTTTGCTGGTTATTTAAAAACTGCAGCATAGCCGGCGCTTGCGATACCGCTGTGAGCAGGGTCTTAAAATTGCCCAGCGCATGCGTACGCTGTATATTATTTAACTGCTGCTGAAAGTAATAATTGCCAATGTTACAGGCAAAATGATTATGCCAAAACAAGGTCATTTTTTCGCGCAGCTGAGCTTGGGTGGTTCCCATTTGGGTCATCCAGGCCATGTTCAGCGCTTTTTCCTGCTGATTGCGTTTTTCCTGCAAGGCTTTGCGCTGCTCTTCGTTAGCGTCTTTTCCTAAAGGGTTCAAATCCAGGTTTTCGGTTACGGCTGTAATAGGGCGTACGGGTTCCGAGTCTTTAAAAAGCTTTTTGACCGATTTTTTGGCTCCCCAGCTATGCTGATACTGCAGGGTGCTATAATCCATACCAAAGGCAGCCCGCGCGTATAAATGTTTAACCTGTTTTATATTATCCATACCAGTGTTGGTTAAAACGGTAATTAAGAATAAATAGGTGTTTAATGTTAACTCAATAACGCTAAACATATTTCTTTAAAGTTAGTATAAAATATATTTCTTTTGTTGAAATTGATGGTATAATATTGATTGATAGTATATTAGGTATGTGCTACATTAAAGCAATAATATTGTTTTGAAAATATTTTTTTTGATAAAGTTTATGGCTACTTTGGGAGCAACAAACCTTATTACATGAAAAAAATATGCGCAGCTATTTTGCTGTTAATTTGTGCAGTAACCACTCAGGCGCAAAAAATTACTTCTGAAGCACAGGATTTTGGTAAAATTGACAAAGCTGACCTGGAACTTAAAGAATGCGATTTTGAAAAGGATGCCAACGCCATGGTGTTGTTTGATAAAGGCGAACTTTATTATGACGATAACCTCAATATTGTTATACAGCATCATAAGCGGATAAAAATATTTAACGAAATCGGAAAAAAACAGGCAGACGTACGCTTAGAGTATTACGGCGGTAACCGGTTTGAATACATAACGGCGCTACAAGGGCAAATTTATAACCTGGCCGATGGTAAAATAGAGACCGTAAAGCTGGATAAAAAGCAGATTTTTACCGAATTTGTTGATAAAAGCCGTATGGCCATGGTGTTTTCGTTCCCCAATGTGAAATCGGGTTCGGTAATAGAATATAAATATACCCAAACCATAAACTCGCTGAGCGATATCCCCGATTGGTTTTTTCAGGAAGAAATTCCTATCAGGTACAGCGAGTTAATTACAACCATACCCGAATGGTTTGATTTTACTACGCAGCAACGCCGCTTAAGGCCGTTCACCAAACATCAAACGCAAACCGAATCGCGGTCTATCAGCAATAACAGCAGTACGCCGTTAATGCTTACCGAAAATAAAACGCAATGGGTTATGGCCAATGTACCTTCTTTGGTAAAGGAGCCGTACATGACCTCCGAAGTTGATAACCTGCAAAGCTTATATTTTCATTTAACATCGTTTAGGCCACCGGTAGGTTTCACACAAACTTTTTCGAATACATGGGCTAAAGTAGGCGGAAGGCTTGCCGATGATGAAGACTTTGGCCTTCAATTGAAAAGGAAGTTGCTGGGAGAAACTGCCATTACAGATAAAGCAAAAACCCTCAAAACTGATGAAGCTAAGATTGCCTATGTTTTTAATGAGGTAAAAAACACCATGAAATGGAATAACGTGGACCGTTGGTACACTAACGACGGTACCAGCAAGGCATGGGAAAAAAAGACGGGCAATTCTACCGAAATTAATTTGATTTTGTACCATTTGCTAAAGCAATCGGGCGTTAAGGCTTACCCTATGGTTGTTAGTACCCGCTCACACGGTAAGGTAAACCCCGTATACTCCTTTTTATACCAGTTTAACCGGGCTGTAGTTTATATACCGGTTGATAGCACTACACATTACGTGCTGGATGCTACCAATAAGTATAATTGTTATTTAGAAACACCCGCCAACCTACTGGGTTCGCATGGGTTTTATATTGACAAGGAGGCCAAAACACATGATATGGTTTTCCTTACCCGCCAAAACCCGGTTAGGCGTGTAGTAATGGTAAACGCCCAAATTATGCCCGAGGGTGTAATGGATGGAACAGCCCAGGTAACCAGCTTTAGCTACGACCGTTTAGCAAACCTCGAAAACTACAAAACCAACGGCGAAAAAAAGTTTATTGATTACCTGCGCGATAATAATAACAGTTTAAGCATTACCTCGCTTAAATTAGAAAATATGGATGAGGATGATAAGCCGCTGACCCAGAATATTAATTTTAAACAGGAGCTAACCGGGTCGGATAAGGATTATATTTACTTTAATGCCAATCTGTTCTCTTCGTTGCGCAACAATCCTTTTTTAAGCGAAAACCGGGTAAGCGATATAGATTTTGGACATTGCAACAGTTACAATTTAACCGGGATGTACAAAATACCGGCAGGTTTCAAATCGGATGCGTTACCTAAAAGCATTAGCCTGGTTATGCCCGATAAAAGTATAACCTGTAACCGCATGGTGGTTGAAGAAAACGGAACCATTATGGTTCGTTATATTATTAGCTACAAGAAGTCGCTTTATTTTCAGGAAGAGTATCCTGAAATACATGCTTTTTACAAAAAAATGCACGAGCTGCTTAACGAGCAAATTGTGCTGAAAAAATCTTAATTAACCATGTATTTCAGGCATTTTAAAAGCGCGGTTTTTTCGGTAGCTGTTTTATTGGTAAGCTGTGTAAACGTTTTTGGCCAGGATAAAAGCCTGCCTAAAGAACTTTATTTAGCAGCTTCCATCCCCGATAGTTTAAAGCAGGATGCACACAGCGTAATCAGGTATTCGCTGGAGGATATCAAGGTATCGGGCCCTGGCAGGGTTCAATCTAAAACCCACGAAATCGTCACCATCTTAGATGAAAAGGGTGATGACGCCGCTACCTTGTTTTTATATTACGATAAAAAGTACAGCAGTATAAATTCGGCGCAAATGCTGGTGTACAATGCCGAAGGAAAAGTTATAAAGAAGTACAGCAAAAGTGATATGTATGATCGTTCTGCTGCCGATGGCATGTCGCTCATTACCGACAGCCGTTTTATGGTGGTATCGCACGATGTAGGTACATATCCTATAACCATCGAAAAGATCTACGAACAAACGCAGAATAGTTACATTGACCTTTCGGAATGGCATATTCAAAAAAAGGAAACGGCGGTTCAAAACGCTATTTATAAAATATCGGTTGTGCCTGCTGTAAACTTCCGGTATAAAAACAAGAACACTAACCTAAAGCCCGTTAAAGAAACCCAGGGAGCTTATGAAGTTTATACCTGGCAGGTAAAAAACTTAAAGGCCTTTACCCCAGAAGATGAAGTACCCGGTTGGACAGTGGAACCCAAAATTTTGTTTGCTGCCGATAAGTTCGAATACTTTGGCATTCCGGGTGATATAAGCACCTGGCAAAATTTTGGTCAGTGGCAAACGGCACTTAACGCCGATGTATGCAGCCTGAGCCCTCAGCGTGAAGAAGAGATCAGGCAAATGACCGCCGGATTAAAAACCGATCCTGAAAAAGCACGCTTTTTGTACAATTACATGCAGCAAAATATGCGCTATGTAAGTGTACAATTAGGCATAGGTGGTTTAAAACCGTTCCCGGCATCATATGTAGATAAAAACAAGTATGGCGATTGCAAAGCGCTATCCAACTATATGTATGCGCTGTTAAAAGCGGTAGGGATTCGCTCGCATTATACGATTATTAATGCTGGAGTGAACAATGAACCAGCTGATACCGATTTCCCGGCCTCGCCGTTCAATCATGTTATTTTATGCATCCCCTTTAAGGGCGATACCACCTGGCTCGAATGCACGAGCACAACTAACACTTATGGTAAGTTAGGTTCCTTCACCGAAAACCGCAGGGCGTTGCTGGTAACCGAACAAGGAGGAAAGCTGGTAAATACTCCTAAAAGCACCAGTGCCGACAATCAATTTAACAGCCGGGTAAACCTTAAACTAAATGCCGATGGAGGTGCCGTTGCCCAGGTAAAAATATTAAGTACCGGCAGCTACCGCGATTTGTTTGTGAGCAGTTTGCCAACCGTTAGCCAGGATAAGCAAAAGCAATACCTCATACGCAACCTTAACTTTAAGCAACCCTCGTTATTTGATTTTAAACAAGCGGCCGATAGCGCAGGCGTTAAGGAAGTTAATTTTGAACTGGAATATGATAATTTTACGGAGATAGCCGCAGGAAACAAAAAGTTTTATCGTCCGCGTGTATTTGATTTATGGGGTACTACTTTGCCGGTAGTTGATAAGCGCCGGGGCGATTATTATTTTGAGGAACCCGTGCAAAAAAGCTGCATTACCATTATCAGTTTACCCGAGGGTTATGAAGCTAATTCCGTTCCCGAAAACGTGAACCTGAAATTTAGCTATGGTACCTACGAGGCCAGTTATAAATATGATGCTGCCAAAAATGAAGTGGTTAGCACCGTAAAGTTTAACATGAACAGCCATGTAATACCCGCCGCCAAATATGCCGAAATGCAGCAGTATATGGATGGGATAGCTAAAGCGCAAAGTAAAAAACTGGTGATTAGCAAAAAGGCGTAGGTTGTAAAATCTAATTCCAGTCTATACTATCTTACATCGTTCCTTCTTCATTGGGATGCTTGGGTTGCCATATCAAATAATAATACAACAGGCAAAACAGTCCCGTTAAAAAGGGTATCAACGACAGGTGTTTGTAGGTGATGCTGCCATACACTATCAATGCGTCGAATTCTAAAAACTCACTGATCATCCAGTAGGAGTTGGCGGTGATCCAAAAGGTAATAGCCAGGTTATGGCAAAGCTCGGAGGCCATATCGCGCGTGCGGTAAGCAATGATGATAGAGAACAGCAGGGTAGGGAAGATCATGATGATGCCCAGCGGTTTCCAGAACAAACACCAGCCTATATCCTTCAATAGCCAAAAAACAATGTGGAGGTTTTCCATTTTACGGTACTTGAGGGGAATGTGGTATTCGGCCATAAGGCTAAAATAAAAACATTCATTGAATACCGCGGATGCCTTTAAACAATTACACCTAATATTCAAAAGAAGCGCACCGGCATCATGAGGCGTTAATCAAGCAATAGAAACTTTAACTTATTCGTGCATAAAAAAAGAGCCGTATCCAATAAAGGAACGGCTCTTTTCAGTAAAAGAATTTACAGCTTATTTTTTACCACCGGCAGCAGCTTCTTGCTCAGCCTGACGTAATGCACGTGAAGTAGTGATAGATAAGATAGTGTCTTCCGGAGTGTTGGTGATAGTTAAGCCTTCGAAGCTAATATCTCTAACACGCACCGAGTTACCAACTTCTAAACCTTCAATGCTTACTTCGATAGTATCTAAGTGGTTTTTTGGTAATGCTTTGATACGCAGTTTACGTAATTTTTGCACCAATTTACCACCCATTTTAACACCCGGAGAAGTACCGGTTAACAAAACTGGAACTTCGATAGTTACTTCTTTGTTATCATCCAATAACAAAAAGTCAGCGTGCAGGATCTCGTCGGTTAACGGATGAAACTGCAAGTCTTTGATGATAGCTTGTGAAGCAACACCAGCTATGTCTAAATCGATGAATTGAACAACGGGTGTATAAATTACCGGTTTCAAATCAGATGCGGACACTGAAAAGTGGGTTTGTGTAGCACCACCGTAAAGTACTGCAGGCACTTGACCTTGATAACGCAGTTCCTTAGCGTCGCGTTTCCCTACGTTCTCTCTTAGAGAACCGCTAATAGCAATTGATTTCATTTCTTGTTTTATTTTAACTCTAAGCCTAAAAGGGCTTAAATTCTTTATGTAAAAGCTTTCTGTCTTACGGACTTCCGACCAAAGACTTTCAACTTACTTTAATCTATTTTAAACAACTGACTTATAGAACCATGCTCATTTACATTAGCAATGGCTTTACCAAATAGTTCGGCAGTTGATAATACTCTTATTTTACTGCATTCCTGTTTCAGGGGAATGGTATCGGTAACAATGAGCTCGGTTAATGCCGAGTTTTGAATGGTTTCGTATGCATTGCCCGATAATACCGGGTGCGTACATACCGCACGTACACTGCGCGCGCCACGCTCCATAATTAAACCGGCCGCCTTAGCAAGTGTACCGGCAGTGTCTACAATATCATCTATCAGTACAATATCCTGACCGGTTACATCACCTATAATGGTCATGCTTTCAATTTCGTTAGCACGCTTACGGCGCTTATCGCATATTACTACCTCGGCGTTAAAAAACTTGGCAAAGGTACGCGCCCTGTACGATCCGCCCATATCCGGCGAAGCAATAGTGAGGTTTGGTAAGCTTAAGCTTTTAATGTAAGGCACAAAAATGATGGATGCATCTAAGTGGTCTACCGGTATGTCAAAAAACGCCTGTATTTGGGCAGCGTGCAAATCCATGGTCATTACCCGGTTGGCACCTGCTGCGGTTAACAAGTTAGCTACCAGCTTGGCACCAATGGCTACACGTGGCTTGTCTTTACGATCCTGGCGGGCCAGCCCAAAGTAAGGGATAACCGCGGTTACATAATGAGCCGATGCACGGCGGGCGGCATCAATCATCATCAGCAGTTCCATCAGGTTATCAGTTGGCGGATTGGTTGATTGTATGAAGAATACATCGCAACCCCTAACCGATTCGTTAATATGCGGCTGAAATTCACCATCGCTGAAACGCGAAATAGACATATCGCCCAGGGTGCGGCCATCATATGATTTCGCAATTTTAGCACCGAGGTCTTCTGCTCCCGAGCCTGCAAACACTTTAACCGAATTGAACTGTAATGGCATATATATGATTTCGAATTTCGAACTTTAAATTTCGAATTTAACTGACTTGCTAAATGAGCGTAAGGTTAAACTTATTCATCATTAAGGTTCAGACAATTCCCAACCACGTAAAACAAAAAATTCGAATTTCGATATTCCGAAATTCGAATTTCTCTTTTGTTGTCCGACCAGGATTCGAACCTAGACAAACGGTACCAAAAACCGTCGTACTACCTTTATACTATCGGACAATCCTCTTTCGAAATTGTTATCCTCTTCCGAAATCGAATGCAAATGTAAGGCGAAAAAACGAACCGTCAAAAATAAATTTGAAAATAATTGTTTAGTTACTCTTTCCAGCTTTTTTATTGTGGACTACGTGCTTGTAGATCAGCTTCATGTACTGTTAGAAGCTGCCTGTTTATAGAACTCAAATATTTATTACATGCCCCGGCGGGCTACCCAGCAAATGGTTATTTGCACCAAGGTGATTTCTAATAGACGTTGTGGGCTTTTTAAATACCGAATAGGCTATAAACAGTTATCCTTTATGGCGTAAAATTAATTAGTATATGGTAGTCCCCGGCAAGTAGAGAGCTCAGCATCTGTTATTAAAAGTTTCCCCCTTAAAAGAGGATTTAGGGAGGGGCTCTGTTAATTTATGTTAAAGCAAAAACAAATTGGCATAACCTACGCATAGTTTTATTAATTTCGTCAGCTTAAAATAAAACCGCAGAACCGTAATATTTGGACATGAACTATACCAAAATTAATAACCTGTTTGGTTGGCTGGCCTTTGCAATTGCCGCCATCACCTATACATTAACCCTCGAACCCTCTACCAGTTTTTGGGATTGCGGCGAGTTTATTGCCTGTATTTACCGTTTACAGGTAGCTCACCAGCCTGGTGCACCTCTGTTTACCATGATAGGTAAAGCCTTTTCGTTACTCTCGTTTGGTGATGTAACCAAGGTAGCCTACTGGACCAATATGGCATCGGCCCTGGCCAGTGCCGCCACTATTTTGTTCCTGTTTTGGAGCATTACCATGCTGGCTAAAAAAATCCTCATAAAAAAAGCGGAAGATATGAGCACCACCAATATGATCCTGATTATGGGATCGGGTTTGGTAGGGGCACTGGCTTACACTTTTTCTGATACGTTTTGGTTTTCGGCTGTAGAGTCGGAAGTTTATGCGCAATCATCGTTGTGTACGGCCATTGTATTTTGGGCTATCCTTAAATTTGATGCCCATGCTAACGAGCCCTATGCCGATAGATGGATCATTTTTATTGCATATGTAATGGGTCTTTCTATAGGTATTCACTTGCTTAACTTGCTGGTTATACCGGTAATAGCATTGATCATTTATTTCCGCAGGGCTAAAAATGTAACCTCAACAGGTACTATATGGTCGTTCATTATTGGTACGGTAGTTTTAGGTTTAGTGCTTTGGGGCATTATCCAGTTCACAGTTAAAGGTGCTGCCTTTGCCGATTTGCTTTTTGTAAACTCTTTAGGTTTCAGCTTTAATACAGGAGCCATTATATTTTACCTGCTGGTTATTATTACACTGGTTGCCGGTATTTATTACTCGGTTAACCTATCTAAAGCGGCACTTATAACTGCTGCGGTTAGTTTTATTTTAGCTTTAACCATTAGCGGTGGCATTATAGGTTTTGTGGCAGCAATTGCTGTGCTGGCTTTATTAGAGTACGTGTTGAAAGTGCGCGAAAAGCGGTATTCTTTAAACATGGTGCTTATATGTACCATGTTTTTGCTGTTGGGTTACAGCTCGTTTGTAATGATTATTGTACGAGCAAAGGCAGGTACCAACTTAAATAACAGCGACCCACAGGATGCCTTTGCCTTAAACGGCTACCTTAATCGGGATCAGTATGGCGAAACACCGTTAATTTATGGTCAGTACTTCGATTCTAAAGCTATTGAATCGAAAGAAGGAGCTACCATTTACCGCCGCGGTGCAACCAAGTACGAAATTGCCGGTAAAAAATCGAGCACGGTTTATGACCGTAACGTACTGTTTCCACGCATTTTTGATGCCGATGGAAACAAGAGTGCCTTTTACCGCGAATGGCTGCAGCTGGGTGCCGAAGATCAGCCTAATATGGTTGATAACTTGAAATTCTTTTTCAGCTGGCAAATACAGCAAATGTATAACCGTTACTTTTTATGGAACTTTGCCGGCCGTACCAACGATATGGACGGGCAAAACGACAGTAACGGTACTGATGGTAACTGGATTGGTCCGCTGGATTGGTTTAAACAGTACCCAAGTTCGGTTACTGATAGCAACTCTTACAACCGCCTGTACTGTTTGCCGCTTATTATAGGCATCATGGGGCTGATCTATCATTTCCGTCGCAATCAGCGCGATGCCGGTGTGGTAGCCGCCTTATTCTTTTTAACAGGTTTAGCCATTGTACTATACCTGAACCAAAACCCGCTGCAACCACGTGAACGGGACTACGCCTATGTAGGTTCGTTTTATGTGTTTGCCATTTGGATAGGTTTGGGCGTACTGTTTTTAGCCGAACTGCTCACCAAGTTTGTAAGCCCTAAAACAGGTGCTGCAATTGCTACAGTGATATGTTTATTGGCCGCGCCGGTATTAATGGCCAGCCAGGAGTGGAACGACCACGACCGTTCTACCAAAACCACTCCGCGCGATATGGCCAATAATTATCTGAATTCTTGCGAGCCTAACGCCATTTTATTTACCTATGGCGATAACGATACTTACCCCCTATGGTACGCCCAGGAAGTGGAAGGCATTCGCCCGGATGTACGTATTGTGAACCTGAGCTTGCTTGGTACCGATTGGTATATACGCCAGATGAAGCAAAAGATGAACGAATCGGCACCGTTGCCTATTACCATGCCTAACGAAAAGTTTGCTGCCGGTGTGCGCGATGTGGTTTATTATAACGACCAGATGAACGTTACCGACACTACCGAATTGAAGGATGTGTTCGACTTTATTACCTCCGATAACCCGGAAGCCAAAGTGCAGTACGAAAGTGGTGTCACCATGAATTACCTGCCTACTAAAAACTTCAAGATTACTGTTAATGCCGATGAGGTAATTAAAACAGGTACGGTAAAAGCCAGCCAGAAAGACCAGATTGTGCCTGCGGTTGAATGGAAATTCAATTCGAACTATGTAACTAAGGATAACCTGGCCTTAATAGATATACTGGCGCACAACCAGTGGAAACGCCCCGTTTATTTTGCCATAACCGTAGGTAACGATAACATGATGGGCTTGGACAAGTATATGCACGATGAAGGTTTTGCATACCACTTACAGCCTCTAAAAGCCGATACTGCCGCCAACGCAGCCGAGCCGGTTAATACCATGATTATGTATAACAACATGATGACCAAGTTTAAATGGGGTAACATGAAAGATGCCCGCTATTTGGATCATGAGTCGATCACCATGTTTTATCCCATCATCATGAAACAGTTCAACAGTTTGGTAAGCAACCTGATGAAGGAAGGTCATAATGATTTGGCCGTTAAAGCGCTTAAACGTTACGAAGAAGTAATGCCTGCTAAAATCCCTTACGGTGAAGTGGCGCTGCGCAAGTTTTACATGAACGGCAACGCTTACCAGTTAGGTCAAACACAAATTGCCAATAAATGGACGGAAGAGCTGGATAAATACATTACCAACTCGTTAGACTATAACTATGCCCAAACGCAAAAAGGCGGTTCGGTTAACCAGCGCGATGTACAGTTAGGCGTTTACATTTTAAACGGCCTGGTTGAACTGACCGGCAAATACCAGCAAAAGGCATTGTTCGATAAGCTAAGTGCCCAGTACAAAGGTTACGAAGCCAAATTTGGCAACGTGCTCGGTGCAGGGCAATAAGCTTTAATTATATGATATGGAAAGCCGGTGTTGAGATACACCGGCTTTTTTGTTGAGAAGATAGTTACGCAAATAATCAATCTCTACCTAGCCCGTCGTTGCGAGCGATAGCGAAGCAATCTCTGCGTAGAATTGTAGCACGTATACCCGTTTTGTGCAGCGATTACTTCATACCTCACGTCAATGACAGGCTTTCAACGAAACACCGGCTTTTTATACTAATTTATTGGCACGTACAAATCTAGTATGAACTTCTTTTCGGGATGTAACCTGTAATCATTTCGGTATATTTCAAAACATGCCCGGTCTGTTGTTTGATAGCCATTTTCATTTACCCATTTATACATATTACTCCATATGGTTCCAAACTCCGATCTGTTTATGGTGAAGTGACCTACTGCAAATTTCCCCTTCTCAATGGTCGTCAAACTCACATCACCATCGGCCTTAACTGGTTGATTTAAAATCATACCTGCACTGGTTCTCACCTTATCAGGTGATGTAATTTTAAAGCTGTCGTGATATATGGTTAGCAGCTCAGGTTCATTTGTAGCCAAACCCTTTGATTTAGACCATCGGATTAGTTTTTCAAAAACCGGGGTTCTGTCACCATCTCCCAAATGTGATAGATAAGCTAACTGTAAAGCAGGCATTTCTATTACTTCCGCATTTACAATTATTGTAGTATGTTGATTTTCCATATTACAAATTTCACTTTCAATTACCACTTTCTTTTGTCCGTTCTTGCTTTCTGCTTTACTGATCTTGCTATACTTGTTCTTACAATGCGCTCTAAAAGTGGTTGGACTTATTCCATAAAAGTTTTTAAATGCTCTTGTAAACGATGAGTTGCTTTTAAAACTATATTGTAAAGAAAGCTCTGCAATGGTCACCTCTTTGTTTCGCATTAAAACCGATGCGGTTTTCTCAATGCGTTTGCGAGTTATATAACTATTAAGCGTTTGCCCGGTAACTGTTTTGAAAATTCTGTGGAAATGATAAGGTGAATAATGCGCAGCGGCCGAAACCACTTGCAATGTAAGTAGTTCATTGAGGTTTTTATCAATAAACATCAAAGCTTTATTTATACGCCCAATGTGATCTTCAGCTAATTGATCTTTAGAAATGCCCATCAATATGTAATTTGTTTGCGCAGTTAATGTATTCACAGGCAGCAAGCCTATTCATCATAAATCAAACAAAAATAGTTTATCAAATGCGTTATAAGATGGTTTTTTAGGCTATTAAATAAATGCCAGCATTCATGGCGAACGCTTTTGATCAAACTATCACACGTTACGCTACACTAAACTTGCGGCAGCCGTGCATATTTAATAATTGTTACTTCTTAAAGAATGGACAAAGTATATGTCTTATCTTGGGTTAATAAACCATAGTATGAAGCAGTTGGGATTCTTGTTGTTGATGATGCACCTGCTAAGCACAGCTTATGCACAGCCTGCAACACCGGTGAAAATTATAGACAATTACCAAGGTATCACATCCATTGCGCAGTTATTATCATCCTTTAAAGGCAAACCTGTGTTTGTAGATATGTGGGCAACCTGGTGCGAACCTTGCCGCGAAGAATTTAAACACAACGCTTTTTTGTATAGCTACCTTCAAAAGAAAAACATTGCTATGCTGTATATTTCAGTTGATAAGGAAGAGCAGGACAGTATATGGAGAAAAGTGATAGTAGACTTAAAACTAACCGGCTCACATATCCGTGCTAATAAAGCACTGCAAAATGAGTTATCTGCCTTAATTTGGGGAGCACCGGGTGGTTTCTCCATACCCATTATTTACTGTTTGACAGCAATGGCAAACTGTTGCTTAAAGATGTTGCCCCACCAAGCAGCCTGACAGAATTAAAAAGACAAGTAGCCGGTAAAGGTATTTAAACAGGTTCTATAAAGTTTATTGCCGCAACCAGTGTCTCTTCACAGCGGTTAACCAATTCGCTAAAGTGGTTTGTGTGGGATGGGTTACGTGCTGTCTTGTCCTGAAATAGGTTTACACTTTGTAAAAAGGAGTAAACAGAATGGATAAGAAAAAAGAGGCTCAAATAATACATGAACATATTGTAAAAGGGGATAGTTACCGTACCTTGAGTAAACGC